>Ga0209815_1001168_pt1 | contig 17802 bp, 12 predicted proteins | sample CoawatmetaG00DNA_FD_187507 | JGI IMG/M metagenome (GOLD analysis project Ga0209815, IMG submission 187507) | Marine microbial communities from the West Antarctic Peninsula - Coastal water metaG002-DNA (SPAdes) (version 2) | ecosystem: Environmental > Aquatic > Marine > Coastal ...
ATCATACGGCTTCTTCGCAGTAGCCCTATCTATTCCAAGGGTCGTGCAATATGCGCCAGTAGCTCAGCTGGATAGAGTAGCAGGTTCCGATCCTGTTGGTCGGGGGTTCGACTCCCTCCTGGCGCGCCATTTAATATCAATAAAATCAACTGCTTGCAGGTTCTCTCGGATTTCTTCTCGTTTTATCAAGAGTGGATGTCAGTTTTCGTCGCTTATATGTCGCTTATTAAGCAAGGCTGAACAGGCTAACTAATGATATAATGGTAGCTATTATTCCTTGGATGATACGCATAATGTCAGAGTCAGTTTTAAAGATTACGCCTCTTCAGAGGGCTTTTTGCGTAGAGATTATTAAAGACCCTAGTAATGCCACCGCTGCCTATAAAGCCGCTGCTGGCCAAGTGCAGGGTGCTCGACAGTCAGCCCACAAACTGATGCACCATCCAAAAATGAAGGAATGGATGATCCAGCATCGACTCCAGCTAGACAAAACAGCGGCGTACACCTTAGAGAGTTGTCATGCAGACCATGAAACGGCCAAGCGTATGGCTATGACCGCTGGAGAGTTCCTCACTGCTGTCGACAGTCAAATGAAACTACATGGCTTAACGCATGTTACTAAGGTTGTGAACAGCGTGGGGTACACTTCTGATGCCCTGTGTGCCATGAGTGATGATTCATTAATCCAGTTACTAGGTGAAGGCCGGGTTCAACGATTGGCTCTTGGCTTGATCAGCTAGCTGCTTTTAAAGTCTGCGCTTAACGTTGAGTAGCTTGCTGCTCGACTTTCAGTGCAAACACCCTCGATCTCCTTGACTAACCTGTGCTTCGGCCTGTCTGCGGACTCGCGTGCGGCGGTTAGCGTCACGCGCAGTGCAGGGAGGCCGAATGGCCGAGCGAAGCGTAGAGTGGCGCGGAGCGCCGCTTTAGACGCATAGACAGACCTATCCGCAGACGAAGTTGTAACCATTCCACCCTAAACTTTAACTAAATAAAACAAGGTTCCAAAAGGATGGAGCCCGATTATCGGGTAGAAAAAGGCGAATCGGGGATGCGGGGCCTATTTTGAGAAGGGAACCTACATAGCCCGTACGCAAAAACACTCAAATTATTTAATATTTTTTTAAAAATTTTACTAGAAAAGTTCGAGACTCTGTTTTTAATATGGCCCGCACTAGGCAGCTGTTGGTTTACCCACTACTGTCATCAGTTTGTCGTAATCCGTGACCACGTCGTACTTAACCTTTTCTCCTGAACCAGCTTCTTCAAGTGTTTTGAAGAACTTTCTGGCGCAATCGATTTTTCTACCTTCAATACCACGCAAATCTAAGCTAGACATAGAACCTTTTGTTTCCGCAATGAAATACACATGCTTAACGGAACCTTCTTTAAAAGATATAGCCCAGTCAGGGTTGTAGTCGCCCACTGGTGTTGGGATAAAGAATCCACCTGGCAGTTTGGCATAAACAACCACCTCATCGCTTACATCAAGCTTTTCAGCAAACTCTTTTTCAACTTTTGAGTCAGTAATTACATAATCGTAGATATGGCGCTTAAGCGGTTCTGTCGCTTTACTGAAGTCTTGCTTGCTTTGTGATGCCGTGAAGATATTGGAATCAAAGGTTTGATCTGTTTCATCGTAGCTGAGCTTATTGATAATGATGCTAGCCTTTTGTTCTTTAATCAGGCGTGACACTTCTGAAATAAATTGCTCAGGGTTCTTTTTAAACAGACCGAACTTATAATCTTCTATACCCGTCAATATGCCCGCAACTGTTTTTCTCGTAAGTACTGTTGCTTCACCAATTTTACCAAGCAAGTCATATTCAACTCTCGAATGGACACTGCCACTGGTTTTATCATCGTAACTTTCTTTAATAGCAAAACCCTTACCATCTCTTAAGGCTCCATCGGTCAGGCCGCCGCTCATTTCGCCCGTTTCAATACGGTAGGTTAACTCGGTGACTTTTAACTCTTTATTGATAGCAAAAATTGCATTATTAATCAGCTCTTGAGAATCAAAGTCGACTTTATAGACTGCTTTCTTGTTAATCCGATTCCAAAGCTCTTTAAACTCTTTCTTATTAAAGTTGTCATTTAATGGGTTGGTTTTGGGTTTGCGTCCATCACCAAACTCAGGCATTTGATTTACATCGAATACGCCATCGACCAGTTTTAAAATTGCTTCGGTATAAGGTTGTAACTCAGCAGGCAAATCAGGCAACTTACCTTCGGCTTTGGCCGAATGATATTCTGGGGTTATTTCATCGGCATCGTTAGTGAAGTCGTTTTTCATTAAATAGCGATAGATTTGATTCGCCATTATCTCCGTGACAACTATTTCGCCCGAATCCGATTTTAATGTCTTGCCATTAAAGTATTCTTTGTCCGCCTTACGCGGTCGTGCGGCTAGGGTATCAGCAATCTCAGTTTGCAGATTAGTCACGAAGTCTTGATAGCTTTCGCTGGCAACCACTGTCAGCACGTTTATATCGTGAACCGTTGACGGTTGATCTTGACGATCCCCACTTTGATTAACAGAGATGCGCAAACCACGGCCTACCTCTTGGCGGCGTGAGATGCTGTTATCGCTGTTTTTAAGCATGCACATGGTAAATACGTTAGGGTTATCCCAACCTTCACGCAGTGCCGAGTGAGAGAAGATAAAGCGCAGGCTTTTCTTAGCAAACGCTTCTTCGCCATCAGTAGGCTTAGGTAACGACAGTAAAGCCTCTTTATCTCTCAGGATAAGATCATAGGCATCAACATCGGTGCTTTGTGTCTTTTCTGACTTGGCCGATTTAACGCTATCAACCATCTTGCCTTTTTTATCAATTGAAAAGTAACCCTGATGCGTAGCCTCAACCTGAATATTTTTTAGGTAAGCGTGGTAGTCAGGGTTAAGCGCCAATAGATCTAGCTTATAGGCAATTTGCTCTGTGTATTCTTCCTCAAATATCGTCGCATATTGACCTTTATTGTCTGGCGCTTCGTAGTCACGGTATTTGGCAACTTCATCAATAAAGAACAGTGATAACACCTTAATACCTTGCTTAAACAACTGCTCTTCTTTTTCTAGGTGGGCCTTAATGGTTTCACGAATCTGAATACGGCGGCGCACAGCTTCATCTATATCACCAAAGGCATCGCCAGCTGTTAATATCACGCCATTGGTAAATTCAACGGTATCGGTATTGGCGTTAATATCAACGATAACATAGCCCTTATATTGGTCAAGCTCACCACTTTTTATATATAGATCATCGCGTTTACCTATGAGCTTTCTTTTCTTTTTGATCACACCTGTCTTTAATTTTTCTTCAATCTCTATCCAGGCTTTAGGTGCTTGTTTTGAGATTTCGATATTCTCTAAATACAAGTAAGATGCCGTGCCTCCTTGGCCCTTTACACTGATGCCGCGCACCGCAATTTTCTTAACCAGCTTTTGATTGTAGGCGTCCAGCGCATCTAATCGATGAATCTTTAAATGATTGGTTTTATGGGTGGCCGAATAACGAATCACCATGAGTGGCTTGAACTTAGCTAACGATTCAAGGGTTTTGTCACCCTCCATCTTTTGTGGTTCATCTAAGAATAAGATGGGACGATTGGCACTGATCACATCAATGGGGCGGCGCGACTGAAAGTCATCTAGCTCTTCGTAAATACGCCGATTATCTTGGCCCGTTGCATTAAATGCTTGAATGTTAATTATCATCACATTAATGCCACTGTCTGACGAAAAGCTCTCTAATTCATGCAGCTGCTTGGAGTTATAGGTGAAGAAGCGAACCTTCTTACCATAGCTGTCAGTAAAGTGGTCAGCAGTAATTTGCAGCGATTTTGTCACGCCTTCACGAATCGCAATACTGGGCACCACAATGATGAACTTACTCCAACCGTATTTTTGGTTCATCTCGAACATGGTTTTGATGTAACAGTAGGTTTTACCCGTACCAGTTTCCATTTCGATATCCAAGTGCACGGGTGCGATGGCGCGTGCATTTTTCAAATAGCCTGCTTTCACAGGCTCAATCGTTTTTTTCTTATCGCTCTTTACTGTAAATTGCGTCAGTGATGAACTTACCGGCAAATTTTGGCGGCTTTGTACTTGCTGTATATTGCGCAGCAAATCAGCCTCATCCAATTTGATATCAGGGTTACGAAAACCTTCATCACTGTCGATAGCCAGACTAACTTGTTGGCCAGCGTTATTAGAAACACCTTTATCTAAACGATAATTGAGCGGGTTGATTTTTGGCTGACCCTGAAAGCAATCGACCACAGCATCAACCGCTGCGGTTTGGTAGGCTTGGCTTTTAAATTTAATCTTCATTGCTTATGCCCCCTATATCGCTTTGATATCGGTGGCCGGAGCCAGCTGTTTAAAGATTTGCTCAACATTGACTTTTACACTGTCAGAAACAAAACCATCATCACGGAACACCACGCGTAAGGGTTGTTTTTCTGCAAGAGCTTTAATCAACGCCTCATCAATACCTTTGTCGAAACAGGCGACCAAGTCATCGTCGTTTACAAAATAGACTTCTTTGCCTTCGATGGTTTCCTTAAGAATAGGTAAGGATAAATCCACGCCCCAGTACAGCATGACTTCGAAGAGTAAATCTTCAGAGCTTCGGTCGGGTTTAATATGTTCTATTTGGTCGAGCAAGTCGCCTTTAGCCACTGAGTCAGGCGTGTAGCGCACATCATTCATGTTGCTGGAGTCGATCTTTAAAACACGGAAACCAGTGTCTAAACTAGTAGACTCAGGACTTTCTTCCTTGATTTTTTGACCAGCTCGGCGGATGCGTTCTTTGCTGATTTCAGCAATGTTGCTATAGCCTGCTTTAAAGGCTTGAGATTTTTCATCGATTATTTCTGGAAGCTGAACAGATATACATTTTCTGCTTCCATCATCCTCGGAGTTAAGTTGCATCACAGCATGAGCAGTTGTTCCTGAGCCAGAAAAGAAGTCCAAATAAAGACCATCTGCTTCTGGTTTATCGTTTACCTCAAAAGACAGAAAGTGCGCAATTAATGCTGAGGGTTTAGGGAAGCTAAAAATCGCTGGCCCAATAAGCTCTTCAACCTCCTTCGTACCTTCTTGATTAAACGGACCATTTAGAAGTGACATTGGTTTACCTCTTCTTCTAACGCCATTCTCTCCTATCAAATAAACTTTAGATCTAACGCTATATGAACCATCAGTTTTTTTACTAAATACCACCTCATTATTCTGAATAGCATTTAATAAACGTTCTTTTCCCCACACCCACTGTTTAATGGGCTTAATAACTTCACCTTTATACTCTATGCCATACTGCAGGTTTGGCCTTTCATCCATACTTGTTGTCATAAGAGGTTGTGTAAAATACCCACCCCTTATATCAAACTTATCATCTTTTTTATTATAATTTTTTGCTTGATCATTAGATAATTTTGAAGATATATTTTCTATCAAACTTTTTGAATAACAGAGTATATATTCATGAACCTCAATAAATCCCTTAGTTTTAGCTCCTGCACCATATTTATTTTTCCAAGCAACGGTACCAACAAGAAGTTTTTCTCCGAAAATCTCATCGCAAATCTTTTTTACATTTGTATATTCATTATCATCAATTGAAATAAATATCATCCCATCTTCACGTAATAAATTTCGCGCTAGCTTCAAACGTGAATACATCATGCTCAACCAATCCGAATGAAAGCGTCCATTTGAATCGGCATTAGCAACTAAGCGATTACCCTTTTCATCTTTCTGCCCCGAATCGCGTAAATACTCATCTGTTGATTCCGCAAAGTTATCCGCATAGATAAAATCTTTACCTGTGTTGTAAGGTGGGTCAATATAGATCATCTTGACCTTACCCAGGTAAGTCTCTTGCAGTAGCTTTAGTGCCTCAAGATTGTCGCCTTCGATAAACAAGTTCTCGGTGGTATCAAAATTTACCGATTCTTCACGACAAGGGCGCAGTGTTTTTGCAATCGGCGCATTAGCGGTTAATAGGGCTTCTTTTTTACCTGGCCAATTTAGCTGGTAACGCTCTTGCGGGCCTTCAACTATATTTTTAGACAGCTCTTGCTTGAGCAGATCAAAATCAATCCCAGTGCATAACTCGCCGTTATCATCTTGCTTCTCAGTTTTGCAATTAGGGAAGAGCTCTAACAATTTATTAATATTCTGTTGTGTGATGTCGGGGCTGTGCATTTTTAGCTTATCCATATTGGTCTCTAATCTTATAAATTTTGTATGCTGTAAGGCTTGAGTACACGCTTTCATTACTCACTACCTAAACCTCGATTAAGCGCCGCCAGTTGTTTTTTTAAAGCTTTAAACTGATCATTGAGTTCACGCTTACGATTAAACTGCTTTTCTTTATCACGCTTGGTTTTAGTCTGTTTAATTTGTTTATTCAGTGCTTCTATAGCTGCTAGGTCAGCGAGTTTATCCTCTAGGCTACGCTTTTTTTGTTGTGCATTAGTATACTCATAGGCACCTTCCGGTTCTTGTAAATTGTGTACACCCAGTAAACCCAAAGGAATGAGCGCTTCAAGCAACTGATTGTATAGGTTCTCTAAACTGGTTGCAGCGGGTAATGGCGAAGCATGCTGACTGTTTTGCACTAACCACTGGCTTTTTAGGTACGCGCTTTGCTGCCATTTTTCTTTATTACTTTGCGTGGTGGTTTTAAGTTTGTGGGCAGCTTGATAGGCGCTTTCTTGCTCTGTTGTTTTTGCCTCTGTTGCACCTTCACCCTTATCATCATATTTTGCATCGCGAGTAAGCATAAATAAGGTGGGGTGCGGTATGGCTTTGTCGATGGCTGTTAATATTTTTTCATCAAGGTTTTGCGCTTTGAGTCTTATGTGAATCACTTCTAGCTCATGGACTTGTTTGGTTTTGGCTAGGTTTATGGTGCTTTCGGCCAATTTATACGCCCACTTAATTTGGGCGACTTGCTCTACGAATAATTGTTTTAGCTCAGCGTTAGCTCCGGCTTGACTGTAGAGCTTTTCTTTGGGGATAACACGGCCAAACTTGGCAGCTTCTGGAAACTTCCAATGGATACGTGGTTGATTTTGTTTGTTGGCGTCATCCACCATCGTTATTGATGCTCGCCTTGTATGACAATAAAAGCCAATAGCTCGAAGTCGTCTAAACCTTGAATGCTATTCACTAACGCGGTGGTTTCTCCACTGCTGAACAAGCTGTCTAGGTCTTTCTCTTCCTTAACATCCACCATGCTGCGAATCGCATCGCTGAGCAGGTTTGAGTAAGGTTCCATATTGTGGCCATCTTGAGTAGCTGAGTTAAACAGGGCGCAGACATTGGCAATGGGGCTAGTTTGGTTTTTACAGCAGCTTCTTGTTAAATCAAGGAGCCGCTTCACTTCGGTATGGTCTGCAACAATCTCGCCGTCACTACTGATGTAAACGAGGTAATAAGGGTGCAGCCTGTTTTGCTGGTCGATATTTACAGTGTCATTAATATTTTTAAGCGCAAAGATCACCCCTGGGTTTAAGCCCTTTTCTGGATTGGCTGGCACCACGGCATGCATGCCATTAGGAACCGTTGTGGGCTCGCCATATTTTTCGACCATGCTAATGAGGTCCATACGAAAGTCGTTTAAGCCAAGGTCGGTTATGGATACGCCCGTTTTCAAATCCTCTAGTTCAACCACCTCTTCTTGTAGGCGTTTAAGCTGTTCTTTTCGATAGCTTAGATCGTTAGCTTTGGCGCTAAGTACGTTGTCATCACCTGTTGCCGTAACATCGACAATTGTCATGCGGCTTTCGACACGGTCTTTGAGGTTGATGTATTCATCGAGCGAAATGTCGGGCCAGTAGTTGACCAACTGAATGAATTCGTTAGGTGAGCCAATACGGTCAACTCGACCAAAGCGTTGAATGATACGCACTGGGTTCCAATGGATATCGTAATTAATGAGGTAGTCGCAATCTTGTAGGTTTTGGCCTTCTGAAATACAGTCGGTGGCAATTAGCACGTCTATCTCAGACGGTTCTTGCGGAAGAATGGCCGCCTTAGACTTTGATATGGGCGAGAAGAGTGTGAGTATTTCTTGTATGTCGTAGCCACGTTTTGCGCTTTTAAGGGTGCTTTTAGGTGAATTAGAGCCTGTTACCATTGCGGTGTGTAGTTGCTGCGTTGACCATAACTGGGGAGCCAGTTGTTCGTAAAGGTATTGGGCCGTGTCAGCAAAGGCGGTGAAGATAATAACCTTTTTATTGGCCTTGCCCTTTATCGTATTGATTGGTTGCTCAATCTTATCGTCAACGTGCTTTATTAGGTGTTGCAGCTTTGCATCATCTTTAGGCGCAATTTTGGAGACCGAAGCCCGTAAGGCATCAATTATCTCTAAGTCGGCACTTAGATCTTGCTGCCAAGAAGACAAGTCCATATCCATTAGCTGGACTTGTACTTTTTTGCCTATGCTCATTTCTTGAAAGGCTTCGCCATCATCGTCATCAAGCAGGTCCATTGCTTCTTCTAGATCGCTTATTTCTGTTACTCCGCCCTTGCTATGGAATTTATCGATTAATGCTAAGACGCGCTTGTGATTATCAGAGAGTGACTGCAAGGTTTTACGAAACGAATAAACCGAACTCTCTAACCGCTTTAGCAAGTTAGTGGTCATAAGTGCCACTAGGCTCTTCTCACGGTCAACTTGCCTAAGTTTACCTTTACCCCCGTCTACTTCGGTATCGTATAGCTCTTCGTATTTTTTTAATCGGCTTGGCAAGATATAACTTATGGGCGCATAGACTGAAAGTTTGAGTAGCTTTAGGTGATCGAAAATATCACTTAGGCTGACTACATCGTTGCGCGTGGTCAAGCGGCAACGATAAGACAAAGGCGCTCTTCGCTTGGGGAATCGGCCAATATCTGTGGTGTCGTAAAAGGTTTGAATGTGTTTACGTGAACGGGCAATGGTGACGCTGTCTAACAATTCAAAAAAGTCTATATCTAACGAGTCTAAAATAGCTTTTGGGGTGCGTTGCTCTGGCTCTAGTTTTGACCAATCGTTAAAAGCCCTTTGCGCATTTTTAAAAATAGCTTCTACGGTATTACTTGTTTTTAAGTTTTTGGTGAGGTTGCTTGATTCACCCTCGTAAGCTAGTGCAAGCTGATTTCGCAGATCAGTAAATTTGTTGTTTACTGGGGTCGCCGACAACATCAGTACTTTTGTTTTAACGCCGCTTTTGATGACTCTATTCATCAACTTTTGATAGCGGGTTTCACGATCATTAACAGCTAGGTCGTTTCTAAAGTTATGAGATTCGTCAATCACAACCAGGTCATAATTACCCCAATTCACTTGATTAAGTTTGGTTCCAAATGATTCCCCTGAAACTCTGCTTAAGTCGGTGTGGCAAAGCACATCGTAGTTGAAGCGATCTTTTGCCAATATATTCGTGGTGACATTTCGATTATAGGTGAGCCAGTTATCTGCCAGCTTTTTAGGGCAAAGCAACAATACAGATTTGTTGCGTAGCTCATAATATTTCATTACTGCTAAAGCGGTGAACGTCTTACCTAAGCCAACCGAGTCAGCAAGAATGCAGCCGTTGTGCATTTCGAGCTTGTTAATGATACCTGTGGCACCATCTTTTTGGTAATTGAACAAGGTATGCCAGATTACTGTGTCCTGGTAACCGGTGCGGTCGTTGGCGAGCACATCTTCATTCATACCATCTAAGAATTCTTGGAAGATGTTATAGAGCATGATGAAGTAAATGCGTTCTGGCGAGTTTTCGTGGTATACCGACTCTATGTGCTGAACGACCTGTTCAGTTACATTTTCTAGTTTTTCTGGATCATTCCATATTTGGTCAAATAACTGCAGGTATTGCGCAGTGAATGGCATCTGGTCAAATTTGTGGACAAAGTTAGATACAGCACTGCCTTTTTGATAGCCAAGATCTACTGCAGTGAATCCATTTATGGGTGCATAAACGGTAGCGCCGTCTTTACTTTCACAAGCAGCAAAAGGTTGCATCTGTGCATTAGATGTATTTGATTTAAAAGTAACTTTGTTTTTAATCCAGCTAGCGCATTCTTTAGCAATAGCTTTTTGATTGAGTTCATTCTTCAGGTGAATTTCAAATTCTGACCCGAAAACACTGCGCTCCCTATGTATTTTTGGGATATAGAATTCACGATGTTCTTTTTTAATTTTATCGGTAGCTTTATCTGGAACGAATGTAGGCGAGGTAAAGATAAATTCAAGCGAGTCTATTTTTGATAATTCTTTTTTTAGGGCGACGAAGGCGTACATAGAAAAGCATGATGCAGCGACCTTTAGCTTTGAGTTAGCGGTCAGTGATGACTTTAACTCTTCACCAAATAAGGTGTTTATATTGTCGATTACCTGCATATTGAAACGTCCATTGTCTATAAAATCTTAAGTTAAACTATCAGAATTAATCAGCCGCTTGACCAGATCTGACTTAGTCATAAGCTTCATAAACGTCACCTTTCTTTAACTTCTATAACCTGCTAATTTTGTGGGATGGCATCTCTTTTTCAGCGAACACTCCTCCTCTTACATGTCCAAAAAGTTTGAAATCTATTCTTCCCTTGCTCACTAAGAAATAAACGGTCTAGCTTTAGTGCTCGCAATGAAGGCATATGTCCAAGAGCCGGATTCAGTATATTGTTACATGGTTCTCTATCCATAAAGAAGCCATCCGTTAGGATGAAATGATACTACACCCGCGAATGAAGGTGCGCAAGATGCTCGCCACATATGAAGTTCAAGCAATAACCATAAAATCGTCAAGGGATGGCTTAGTGGAACAAGAAGAAGGTCAAAGTATTAGGCGTCGAATACATTCACTTGATAAATATATGGTTACACGAGCGGGGAAATCATCATCACCAGATGTTTTTCAGAAAACTTCTTAGGGAACTTGTGCTATAAATATTGTATGTTTATTTCGATTTGAGAATTACGTGATAGAAATTCCAATCATTCTTGTACTTGGCTTTGTGGCTGCCATAGCGATCCTATTGGTCTGGAAAGGCAATGCTGAAACTAAGAGAATAGAAGCAGAAATCAATGCAGCTAAAAGCCTAAAGGATCTTCGACATCAGGCCGAAGAACACTCATCCGAGGTGGCCAGGTCAGTGGTACAAACGGCGAAGGATAAAGAAGCCGAGACTAATGCTGTATTAGAGCTTAAAGACCAACTAGAAAGTTATGATGGATCTATAGCGGCGCTAACAGAGAGCCATCGGCGAAGCTACGCTAATAGTCGTAATAAAATCGTGAGGCTAACTAATGAGTTATCAGAACTTAAGGCATCAACTCGAGGTGATAATCACGAATCAGAGCAGTATAGGCAAAAATTTATTATGGTGTTTAAGGCTGAACGGGAGAAGTCACGACTTAAAGACCACGAAATAATTAGGCTCAAGCATGACCTGTTGACTATGACTAACAAACGGGCAGGAAAGGAAACTGAGCCGTTAAGGTACTATAAGGGCATACCTATACAAATAATCCCCGGGGGTTATAGAAGTCAACAGCCTGACCCAGAAGGAGAGCTTTTGGAAGAGGATCGAAGAAATGAATTCCATTCTGTGCCTGGGTACGGCAGTTCCATAGGCAATGGCACAGATGGAGACGGCTTAAGCCTAAATGATTACGCGCCTGAGGGCATGGACGCAGTGGATGGTGGGGACAACTAATTGAGTCACAATAGAGGGTAAGGTTATATATCCGTCACTGACATAGGCTGACCACATAGCACACTATATCACCGTGACCTGTCTATTTAGCTCAGTGGACACATGCCTGTCGTCTTTTTTTAATATGACGGCTGTCCCCTAGGGGGGGACCGTCCACCGGTATACCCCCGTAGGGGTGGAAGTTGTGGAAACTGGAAACTCAGCATTCATGGGGGTTTCAGAGGCCGCGAAAGTCAACTTCCACCCCTGTCAACGTCCACCTACGGATACTGACGCGTAAACGCCCTACAACCCCTATGATTTTTGAGTTTCCACTCAGTGGACGATAGGGTCTGGATGCTGGATGTTAAGCATGCCAGCCACTGACTTTCTGGCCCTACTCGGATCTGTCTTTTTATGGATGATCCAGCTACCCTTAGGTCCCGTCTTTGTCGCCCACACTACTAAGCCGCTAATCGTTGGCTTAGCTTCCGCCTCACTTTTTGGCAACATGGCTCGCAGTTCAGCCGCCCTGGATTTTTGTACATCGTTTTCAATTTGAAATTCCACCGTAAGACTCGACCACAATACTGACCCATCTGAGGGCATTTGTCTGATTAACGCGGAGGTTACTGTCCCCTCTGTCCATTTCATTCCAGACTTTAATGCTTCAAACAAGGGCTCAAGATTCACCGAATTAGGCACACCAATAGTATTGCCTGCTGGGGTGGACACGCCCGTTAACTGGTACCACCTAACCTCATTGTCAGCTGCCGAGAAATTGCTTTTACCAGTATCGAGGCGGATGTAATTGCCGTATTCGGTTATGTGGATTTTTTTGCCCGTCTCTTGACTCATTTTCGCCAGCGTAAGCACTACTCTCGCAGCATCTTTCAAACTAGACGCTCCACGACCCGCCTCTGCGTCACCTGCGCCCATCTCCGAGTCTTTACCCATTTTTCTCGTATGGTGTATTAAGCTTATAGCGCACCCTGTGTGAGCGGCGATAGCTTTAAATTGCTTTACTGCCTTATTCACGGCGACGTTGTCGTTCTCAGGTGCATCATGAAGGCTAATAAATGGATCGAGAAATATTGCTTGTACATTGTCGTCAATAATCTGCTGCTGCAACCGCTCCCCGTCATGCGTCAAGACGACCTTGCCATTCTCGATAGTGTGAGCAATAGCAAGTTCCTTACCGTACCCAGAATACACATGAAGTCGATCATTGATATCTTCGGCGCAGAGCCCGAAGTGCTTCATGATTGCGCCGACCCTGTGGATCAGCACATTGGAGTCATCTTCGTTGTTGACGACGATGACGTTGCCCTGTGTCACTGAGCCGAGCTTTAGCAGGTCTTGTCCGCTGGCTACGCTTAGTGCTAGGCAAAGCTGCAAGGTCGATTTACCTACACCCCCAGGGGCTGTGAGCAGACTGATATAGCCTTTAAGTAAAGTGCCTTTCTGGATCCATTCTGGCTCTGGCGTACGCCGTACTAAATCCAGGAAACCAGCACCTACATAAAAACCACCAATACCACCGGACGTGTCAAGTTCAAACTGACCTTGCCAGCCGTGTTCGCGTGCGTGGTACTCAACGGTTCTAATTGTAATTGCATCATCCCTATTCGGATCGAAGCTATCGCATATCCCATTGAAATCTACTGCATCGTAGTCGTATGTGGCTATTTGACACCAATCGTCGACGATACTTCGCCCACTGCGCCACCCAAGCGACATTACGCCAAACACAATGGCCAGGTACTTCTTTCGATCTGTACCCTCGGCTACGCTTGCAGGGATTGCATCTAACATCGCGTTTAGGGTCGCTTTATTAGCTTCCGTTTCAGGAATCATTGCTCTAACGGTGACTGACTCATTGGCTGCCAACCCTTGGGACCGCTCTAGCGTTGTAGCAACATCAATGGGCTCTAGGTCGAACCGTGTATATACCGTGGCCCCTTCAAGTGGGCCATAACATGGCTGATAGCTGTTGTAGACAGACCTGTCAAAACTTAGGCCGCCATCTTTACCGGGGAAAGCTCCTGCACCAAACTCCTGCACCAAATCCCCCTCAATGGCTAAACATAACCTTGTCATGTCGTCTTGAGATACGGACCTACTTAGCGGCGCTTCAACGCGGCAATGCGGCCGCTCTGGTGTGCTGCTGCTCGTCTCATAAATGATGCAATTATGCTGGTCGGTCAGCCAGGCGTATACGGCCTTAAGTGCTGCGGTGTCTCGTAACCCATCAATGTCGAGTCGAACTAAGTTAAACGGAAGTGCGTTCGCCTTTAGCCGCCAGTGGCCGAGCCCGTCTTTTTTATGGTGGTGACTTTCTCGCATCGGCGCGCACGTGTGGCGGGCGCCTTTCGCCGTGCTTCGGTTTGTAGAAATGAATTCAGCATAATCCTCGAAGGTAGGGAAGGTCCTCTGCTCCATAAGTGTCTCGTAAAGGCGCGCAGATGTGGATACCTTTATACAAGGGGCAAAATTGTCATCTACTGGCGATTGTATCGGCATGATGGTTACGGGCAGGGTGGTTGGAAGGCGTGGCTTTACTAAGCCTGTACGCCCCGCTGTGGGGGTGGTCAATGTGTGTTTCATCGTTGAAGTCTCATATAATAATGCGGCGGACGAGGGCGGAATCTAGCGCTTAGCTTTTTGTCAGTTGGTTAGTTGGTTGTTTTAAGTGAATTATGATCTCCAAATCGGCTCCTAAGCCTTGAACATCAATCTCAACTCTGTAGCCGAGGCCTCGAAGATCGAGCAGAATTTGCCGGCAATCTCCGCTGATGATTTGTTCCAAATCGTGAAGTGGGGCGCACTTCATAGCGGTTAAATACGTGATGATTAAGTCGTGTTTTTTGCGTGACCTCGCCGTTCTGGGTAGCTGACAAGAAGGCGTTGCTGGTTGGCAAGTCAATAGGTCGCCAATGTAGAAAGGCTCGCTGGTATGGTCGTGCAGAATGTCACGAACGATAACAATGTTTTTGACCGCTTCGGGACGCTTTAGCAACCACAGAAGTGCTGATCGTAACTGCTCGTGGTTGGGATTGAATTCGTCAAATGCTAATCCCAGCGGCGTTGGTTTGATGTACTCCGGATTGAGGCCTGCAACTTTGCACGCTTGCTCTAGTTCAGGTACGTACACAGTGTCAAAAAGCCGATAAAAGGGTGAGTAATAGACGCTTCCACGTTTTTTTGAAGGGCGGTAGCAGGCCCTTAGACGCGCTGGCAGTGCTGATTGCCGGTCAAAAGTGGCGTTGATGGGCGGCCACGAGTTTGTTGCAGTTTTAATAGGCATTGGCTTGCTCCGATTGGAGCCAGTGCGCGGGGATTTTATGCTATACTTGCTTTGTGTTTGTCGCACGAAGTCGAAGCCAGTTAGCGTTTGCCCGCGTTAACTGGCTTTTTTAATGAAGAATGTTATCTTTTAATTGCAGAAATGCAGCAGAGCGTTTGTGACTAAGTTGGACGACAAGCGCCTGCATCTCTTCGTTATTTAAGCCATTAATCTCTGCTGCTAAAAGCGTCTGGCATTCTTGCATAGGCCAGAATTTCTTTTGACCTCGCCAAATAGGCTCGGGTAGCAGCTGCTTCGAGTGGCGTTTGCGCAAAGTGTCATTCGATCGAATGCCGAACATCCGTTTTACTGCACGTGAGTCGATCAGTTCTAAATCAGTTGGTAATGTATTCATCGGGCTAACTCCAAAGATCAATAAGGCCTTTATTGAACCAAACGGAGCTATCTGTGACAGGACAAAACTTCAATCATTAAACTAATACTAAATGTTTTTTTACTATAAACCCTCACATAATCAACTTGTTACAATTAGGACAAAAGTCTTTCTTTACAAGTTCTTTTTCTGATAATGTGGTTGCCTTGCAGTAGTCTAGTAATGCCCGCTCGATCACACTATGCTGCAGCACGCTGTCGGGAGATGAGTTTATAGCGGTCCGCTCGAAGTGTTTACGGGAGGCTTCATAGGTGATGTCTTCATCCGCCAACAAAGATACTTGGATGAATTGTTCTTTTGTTAATTCCAGGCCAAGTGTCTTGATGTCTAACAATATAGAACCCCAAATAAGCCGTTGGCTGGCACCCGCCCCACCTCTCAATACCGCGCCAACAGGTACGTGCGGCGATAGGCACGCGATCCGCTCCAGAATTGTGCGAGCAAGCTCCTGCTCCGCGGTGGTCTCCATAATGCGATTGTTTTCCAACAAGCGGAGTAGCGGCAATGCAAGCTCACCCGCATCGGTTTTCACCTTCTCGAAGCGGGTATGGCCCTGCATAGATGCACATCTTGCGTTAGCAATTATTCCAAGTAATCCAGCTTCGACAATATACAGGTCCGCTAACAGTTGCAGGAAGGTAGGGTGGGCCCTAAACTCATTAGTAAAGGCTAAGCCTTCACTGCTAATGGGCGACGTCAAGTAGTCTTTCGCTGATTGCGTTTCGTTCATGACCGCTCACCTCCAATAAAAGTTACGTTGTGAGTTGCGTGTACAGGGTCAATGACATGGTTAGCGAGCCAAGACTCCCACTTTTTGGCTGCAATCATCTTTTCAGGCCAGTAATCATAAACGTCATAAGTTGTGCTGCTAACGTCGCTGAATGTGTGGTTTTGCAGCCTGTCGCGCATTTCTTTGTTGATGCCAGCTTTACCCATGAGAGTCTTGCAAGTTCTTCTAACGTCGCGCGCTGTGAAGTGCTCTAAATCAGACAGCGCTTCTCGCAGCCGCTTAACTTGGTTTGATAGCACGCTTGCACGAGCGTAAGCGTCACTGATGGGGGCATTGGAGCGGGACGGGAAAAGCGATTCATCTGAACGCCTGCCGGAAATTAATACGCTCACTTCAGCCAAGGCAAATTTATTTAGCGGTACGATGATTGGATTTCCAGCCTTGGTGTCATCAACGTGCAAACTCGCATCATCTACATTGATAGCGGCACAATTAAGTCTCAGCAGCTCAACAGGATGTAGCCCCGTGCAAACTAACAGTCGTAAGAGGCTAGAGTATGTAGTGTTCATTGCCTCGGGCGCTACGTGCCAGACCTTACCAAGGTCAGCAGCGCTAAGGTTTCGATTTAATATCCGCTCAAATGACTTCGTTCGAGATATTCTGGTCACAGGGTTCTTTTCTATATCGAAGCGTAGTGTTTGTCCCTGACGTAGGGCTGGCGAGTGGTCAAAGAGCAAGCCAACATTGAATGCTGCATGGAGGTCGCCGCGAGTTCGATTGGTGTGAGTAGTGACGCCTTTTTCTAACATTGCGCTGATAATGTTGCTGATGTCGTCGGCGGTTATAGAGTTTGCTCGCTTTTGAGCCAGAGTTGGGTGGGGTTTAAGGGCGTACAAGGCTAACGCTTTCTCAACCTTTGATGCGCTTTTCGCGCCCTCTGAGCGCATCTTAGCGACGTATACTGCGCACAGCTGCTCAAGTGTCCCAAGGCTATTCATGTGCGCCTCCTCGGCTTGACGTGCTTCTTCAGCTTGCAGTGCTTCTTCAGCTTGTTGTGCTTCCTCAGCTTGCCGTGCGTCCTCTTCTATTTTATGCTGACCCTTCTCGCGTTCTCTATGGAGCTTAAGGTCATCTATTTCAGTTGTTAGTTTGCTGATTGTGCGGGCAAGTTCCCTTGCGTCCACCAGTGAGATTTTAGGATAGCGTCCAATACGTTCGCTGGTCGATGTGCCATCTTTCTGAATTCTGAAATACCAAAATCGGGTGCTATTCTTGGCCCCTTTACGGTGCCATAGTTGGAGTGAGCCTCCGTGATCGCTTGATTCGCTAATCCGCTTGCCAGCAGCTAGTCCTTTACATTGAGCGTCGGTCAGTTGAGCCATGTGCACCTCACGTGTTGTTTTCTGTCGCTGATCTGTCGCTTATTAAGCTAGTTTAGTATAGCTTAGATTAGTTTGGTTTGATAGGTTAGGTGAGATTTTTTAGTATGCTTTAAGGTATTGTTGTGTATATTAAAATCAATATAAACAACAAGTTATGGTACGTTTTGGTTGGCTTTAGTTGGGTTTCGCTTGGTGTGTTAAATGAGCGAAAATAAAATGACCAATAGATTCCGATCCTGTTGGTCGGGGGTT
>Ga0209815_1001170_pt1 | contig 17797 bp, 9 predicted proteins | sample CoawatmetaG00DNA_FD_187507 | JGI IMG/M metagenome (GOLD analysis project Ga0209815, IMG submission 187507) | Marine microbial communities from the West Antarctic Peninsula - Coastal water metaG002-DNA (SPAdes) (version 2) | ecosystem: Environmental > Aquatic > Marine > Coastal ...
AACGTTCACTTTTTATCAGAAAGATGTTTATGTGTACAAGCAGCAAACAATTTTGTGTTGTTAAAGAAAATAGCAGCATAATTAATTAATGTAATTTTTACCCTCGTTGTATTTACGGGGGTAATCATTACTTTTATAAATATTTAATCTTATTATATCATGGCTAAACAAGCTACAGTAGCAAAACCAGTTGAGATTGCGACTCAACCAAAAGTAAGTAAACAAGTAAAACAGGAATTTGAATTTAAAGATAGAACATACTTTTTAATAACAGGTAATTCTCCTTTAATATTTACATTACCGTGTAAGCATTCCTCTCGTAAACCTTTACTTTATTTCGATAAAGAATTAGGTTCACAAAGAGAAATTAGATATGCTACTAATCAAAGATCTATATTTGCAGACGAGCAAGTAGGTACATCAACCTTAGGTCGTATCATATTAAGAAATGGGCAAATTAATGTTCCTAAAGAACAACAAAATTTACAAAAATTATTATCAATATATCATCCTTTAAAAGATCTTATTTATAAAGAACTTGATGAAGTAAAAGATTCTGAAAATCATTTAGATTGGATTGAATTAGAATTAGAAGCTTTAATTAAAGCTAAAAGTTTAGATATAGATCATGCTGAAGCAATTTTAAGATCAGAATATGGAGAAGGAGTTACAAAGCTTTCTTCTAGTGAACTTAAAAGAGACATAATGTTGTTTGCTAAAAAAGATCCAGTATTATTTTTAGATTTAGCTAATGATGATCACATACAATTAAGAAATACTGGTGCTAAAGCGGTAGAGCAAGGATTCTTGCAATTATCTAGTGATCAAAGAACTTTTACATATGGAGATGGTGGTAGAAAATTAATGACAATACCTTTTGATGAGCATCCTTATTCTGCATTAGCTTCTTATTTTAAGACTGATGATGGAATGGAAGTTTACAAAGCAATACTAAAGAAACTTAGATAAGTTACTTTATAGTAGTTAGGCTGCTGTAATAGTGGCCTAATTATTATAATAATAAAAAACATACAAATGGCAATAAGCGTAAACACTGTTTATCAAAGAGTGCTCGGAATACTTAACAAAGAGCAAAGAGGTTATGTAACCGCTCAGGAATTTAACTTATTCGCTAATCAAGCACAACAAGATATATTTGAACAATATTTCTATGACATAAATCAATTTGGTAGAATACCAGGAAACAGTACAGAGTACTCAGACATGGTAACTTTACTTAACGAAAAAATTAATATATTTGAAACAGTTGCAGCTCCTACAAGGAATTCTGCAAACACTCATTTTATTCAACCATCCAATCTTTATAGATTAGGTACTGTAGTATATAAAAACTCCACAACAAACTCGTTTGGAACAACTACAATAGAAAATGTAGAAGCAGAGCGTATAAACGCTAATGAATTCTTATATATAGACGCTTCTCCTTTCACAAAACCAAAAAACATTAGACCTGTTTTTGTATCAAATACTTCAGGTATTAAAGTATACGGGAATACAGAGGTTGTACTTCCTGCGGAAGTAGAATATTTCTATATAAAATCTCCAGCACCTGTAAGTTGGGCATATAAAGTAGTATTTAATGAAACTTTGTACGATGCTAATAATTCTGTAAACTTTGAGTTGCATGAATCCGATGAAGCAGACCTTGTTATTAAAATACTAGAATTAGCAGGTATACTAATAAAAGACTTAAATCTTTATCAAGTATTTAATGCAGAAGAACAAGAAACAATTAGACAAGAAAAAGCATAATATATGGGTTTAATAAATCAAACAGACGAACAATACTATTTAGGTCCTGATGGAGTATGGAATAGTTGGGATGAAGATTACGGCAATTATCAATTTGTCAGTATAAAAGATATTATTAATAATTTCATTATATCCTATACAGGAGAAGATAAGATTATTCCAAAAATAAAAAGAACAGACGTTGCTTTTCATGCTCAACGAGGAATACAAGAGTTTAGTTTTGATATACTACCTTCAGTATTAAGTCAAGAGATAGAGATTGGGCCTAACTTAAATTTTGTTTTACCAAAAGATTATGTAAACTACGTGAAGCTTACATGGACAGATAGTAATGGTATTGAAAGAGTTATATATCCTGCTATGAAAACGAGTAATCCTTTTCCTATATTACAAGACGATAACTATGAATACTTATTTGACGAACAAGATAGTGAAATAATTTCTGCACAATCGTCAGAAACACAAAAGAAATTTCAAAAAAGTACACCCAATGCAAATTTAGATTTACCTACAAGAGAAATTGTAGCTATAAATCATTATGGACAACGATATGGTTTATCTCCTGAGCAAGCCCAAACAAATGGTGTATTTTACATAGATCAATTGCAAGGTATTATATTTTTTGATTCAAGTTTTGTGGGAAGAATAGTTACTTTAAAATACATATCAGACGGAGTACAAAAAGATGAAGATATGTCTGTGCACAAATTTGCAGAAGATGCTTTATATAAATACATGGCTTATGCAATACTCTCAACAAGAACAAACGTTCCTGAGTATTTAGTTTCTAGATTTAAAAAAGAAAGAGGAGCCGCGAAAAGAACTGCTAAATTAAGATTATCTAATATTAAAATTGAAGAGATTACACAAGTAATGCGTAATAAATCTAAAATTATAAAACACTAACATATGCCAGAGTTTGTACATGTTTTCCAAGCCGGAAGAATGAACAAAGATCTTGATGAAAGACTTGTTCCTAACGGTGAATACCGAGATGCTTTAAATTTAGATTTAGCAAACTCAGAAAATGGTAATGTTGGTTCTCTGCAGAACATAAAGGGTACGCTTGAGCGTAGAGGCCATTTAGGCAACCCTGATTGGTCTGGATCTTATATAGATGCATTATCTAATCCAGTTTGTATTGGGTCCATTAGAAACGATGCAACTGAAATGATATATTGGTTTATAGCATCTGGCGCGATCAGTACTATTGCTGAATTTAATCAAACAACAAAAGAAATTGCACCTGTAATAGTTGATACTAAAAACATACTTAAATTTACAGATAATTATCTTATAACTGGTATAAATATAATTGAAAAATTTCTATTTTGGACTGACGATCAAACAGAACCAAAGAAAATAAATATAGATAAATTTAAAACAGGTTCTACTAATTTTCTTACGCATACTAAAATACCTAAGTACAATTCCATTCAACAAAGTTACGAAGTAAATTTAACTGGTCAGCCTGATTTTACAGAAGCAGATACAACAGTTATTAAAATATCTCCATTAGCTGCGCCTATTGTTACAGCAAGCGCTAGTAAGCATGGTAGCAATGTTCCAGGTACAGGGTTATTACCTGTAAGTACAACTATGACAACATCTGGTTTTACAAACTTTACATATGTAGAGGATACATCTACAGATGCTATTGCTAGAGTTCCTTTAGATACTTATGGGCAATATTTAGTTAATATAAATACGTCACCAAGTTTTTATTCTGGTAGTTCTATTCCAAACTGGAACGGAGAAATAACTTTTGTAGTAAATACAATTCCTACAGCTTGGGCTGCGGGAGATATTGTTAAATTAGATACTGATTTTACTACAGAATTTTTTGCAAACTATAAATACGAATTAAGTATCAAGCTTACGGCTGTAAATAACACTTCTATAACCGGAAGAATACAAGCTATATCTAATATAGAAACTTTTAGAGATGCTAATGATGCTATAATAATATATAACTGGAAAGCTTTATTAGTAGAAGATGCTCCTATGTTTGAATACGTTTTTCCTAGATTTGCATATAGATGGAAATTTATTGATAATGAATATTCTACTTTTTCACCTTTTTCAGAAGTTGCTTTTGTTGGAGGAAAGTTTGAATACTTAGCTTCCAATGGTTTTAATGTTGGTATGACTAATAATATTAGACTTCTTGAAATAGGTAATTTAGCATGGGATGGGCAAGAGGTAGTAGAATTAGATATTTTATTTAAAGAAAGCAATACTCAAGCAGTATATAGAGTAGAAACTTTAACAAGAGCTGACTTTCCTACGCTACCAAGTACATTTCAAGTTGAAACAGAACTTATAGGAGCTATAGTTGAAGCTAATCAAATATTAAGACCTTGGGATAACGTGCCAAGAACAGCTAAAAGTCAGGAAATTATAGGTAATAGAATTGTATATGGTAATTACCTTCAAAATTATGATGTAGGAACTACTACTTTAAATTTAACAAATACTCCTACAAATCATCCAGCTGTACAAGATGAAAATAAGATAAGACTTCCTTTTTCATCAGTAAAATCTATAAGAACTTATCAGGCAGGTGTAGTATACATTGATGCTTACGGTCGAGAAACCCCTGTATTTACTAGTAAACAAGCTAGTACTAAGATAGATGTAATTGATTCCAATAAAACAAACAAGTTAACAATAACACCTACAAATATTGCTCCTTCTTTTGCTAGTCATTATAAGTTTTTTATAAAAGAAATATCAACTGAATATTATAATTTAGCTTTAGATAGATTTTATGAAGCCGAAGACGGTAACGTATGGTTGTCATTTCCATCTTCAGAAAGAAATAAAGTTGATGAAGAAACATATCTTATATTAAAAAAGCAACACGACACAAACAAACAAGTGTTAGGATTAAATAGATATAAAATTCTTTCTATTGAGCCAGAGGCTCCTGAGTTTATATCTACTTTTGATACTGTAATTGTGTCAAGTATTGTGAAAAATTTAGCAACGGTAGAAGTTGGTTTTCTTTCTATTAATTTTACAGGCCCTACTTCGGCTGTAAGTTTAAATTTTGGAACATCTTTAAATGGTAATAAAATAAGATTTCAATCAGGAGCAAGCGTTTCTGATGTATATGATGTATCAAATTCTAGAACTTCAAATCCATTACCAGCAGATAACCCAACTAAAATTGATTATCTTGTAACATTAGATAGACCATTAGGTCCGGACGCTGCTTTTTTAGCGGCTATAAATGTAGGATCTGATTTTAGTGTAACAATACTTGAAGATGAAGTAAAAAACAAACCTGAATTTGCAGGTAGATTTTTTGCTAAAATTAAAAGAAATTTTGCTTTTGATACAAACATTATTTCTTCGTTTGCAGCAATGCCTGTACGGTATTCAATACTTTCTGAATTTCAACCAGATATAGGTTATAATCTTGCTAATAATCCTGGGGCTGATTATTATACATATGCTGATATTGGAGCAAGAAATACGGTTGCTGGCTGTAGCAATAAAGCATCTTCTTTAAAAGTTGTAGGATGGAATAATGGTATAGGTGCTGCTATTACAGATGTTAATAATAGCGGTAATGATTTACCTTTAAAACTAGCGGCACTTCAACCTCCTACTAGAGGATCTAGAAAATTTGGAGTATTGTATCTTGGAGAAAAAGCTAAAGGTGGAGGAGACTTTGTAGATAACATGTTTGGTAATAGTAATGTTAGCCAATTTATTGGTGGTAGCTGGGCAGCTGCAATAGCTACACCAGATGGATTTTTATCTCCAGGAGCATCCATAAGGTTTCAAAATAAAGTTGATGGAGAATTTAGCCAGATATATAACGTAGAAGAAGCTTTAGGGCAAAGATCTTTTAGAGGTCGAAGAATAAGTCCAGTAGGTGGTTGTGATTTTTCAGACACTGGTTATAACTGGAAATATGTTATTTATATAGAATTAGATAAACCAATAACAGAAGACTGGATACCTTTAGCTAATCAGTGGAGTACTTTAGAAACTGTTTTACCTCAAATTCAAGCTCTTGAACCTGTAATAGCATCGGGTAAAAAACTAACTTCACAAAATCCAGCAATATTTGAAACAGAGCCAAAAGAAACTGTTGATCTAGATTTATATTACGAAGCTAGTGATTCCTTACCAATAGCTAATTATAATACAGCAAATCAACCTATAAACTGGATGAATTGTTATTCATATGGTACAGGTGTAGAGTCAAATAGAATTAGAGATGATTTTAATGCAGTCTTTATAGACAAAGGCCCTAAGGTATCTACGGTACTAGATGAGCCTTATGCAGCAGAAAGAAGAGGTAGTGGGTTTATATTTTCTCAAATATTTAATTCAACATCAGGTATAAACAGATTAAATCAATTTATACAAGCACTACCTATTACTAAGGATTTAAATCCTATTTATGGTACAATACAAAAGCTGCACGCTAGAGATACAGACTTAATAACTTTATGTGAAGATAAGTGCTTTAGAGTATTAGCAAACAAAGATGCTTTATTTAATGCTGATGGTAATGTAAACGTAACAAGTAATAATGCAGTACTAGGGCAAACTATTCCTTATGCTGGAGATTTTGGAATTTCAAAAAACCCAGAGTCTTTTGCAGATTACGGTTTTAGAGTATACTTTTCAGATAGAAATAGAGGATCTGTAATAAGATTATCAAGAGACGGTATAACGGAAATATCTACTAAAGGTATGGATGATTTCTTTTCTGATAACCTAAGAGCTTCTAAGAATATAATAGGTAGTTATGATGAAGATAAAGGTTTATATAATCTTAAACTTGATAATGTTACCCCGGAATGGAGAAAAATATTATCTACTGATACTAATTATCAATTATCTACATTTTGCGAAACACCTGCTGTTTTTACGGATGCAAATAAATCATTTCCTACTACGGTTTCATTTAAAGAATCAGTTAATGGATGGACTAGTAGAAAATCATTTTTACCAGAAAGCGGTATATCTTTAAATAATACATACTATACTTTTAACAAAGGATTAATATGGGAACATAATATAAACAATGTATATAACAATTTTTATGGTGTTCAATATATAAGTTCTTTTAATGTTATTATAAACGAAATACCTAATGTAGTAAAAGGTTATTCTACTTTAAACTATAGTGGAACAAAATCAAGAGAATTAGAATATGAGTTTAATAGCAAGTGGTATTCTATAGCAGAGATCCATGCAAATGTAATTACACCAACTGCCACTCAAGTAAAAACAGAGGGATGGAGAGTTGATTATGTAAGAACAAATCTTGAATCCGGTGAAATTAAAGAATTTGAAAATAAAGAAGGTAAATACTTCAATTATATAAAAGCATTAAATGTATGTAAAACAGGTAATGGAATTGGTACTTCTACACCAAGTTTTGATGCTCAAGACTATAATTTAACAGTGACTATTAGTACAACATGCAGCAGCTCTGGAGGTTCAGTTCCAGACACTTTAATATCAGCTGTTTATGGTTGGTCAATAGTTAATCCACTTACATCAATGGATATAAGACCTGATACTCCTCAAGAGGCTAAATGTAATATTGAAACGTTTTACAATCCATTACAACAAAATTACATTAAGGTTAGTAATTCTGATTTACAATTTAAATATATTTCAACAGTTGGTTTAATCGTAGGAGCAGTGTTATATGATAATAATACTCTTTTACCTGCTACCACAACTTCTGGAATGACTATATTGTATACTGGTGTTGACACATTAAGTAATGCAGCTTTAGATGTAAATAATTCACAAGCTGTGCCTAATACATATAAACTGATTACAGTAAATGCAGCGGGATCTATTACAAGTATAATACAGTATAATACTTTAGCTGCATGTGCGGGTGATCCTACTAGTTCATTAAGAGGGACAAGTGGGGTAAATGATCCTAATGTGCCAAATTTATTTTTTAGTATACCTGTTGTTACAAGTGCGGAATTAGTTTGCTCAATAAAAGGGTTTATGTTACAATGGCTAGCGCTTGATCCAGAAACACGTAGTGGTGGTCAATGGAGTGTTCCAACTGTTTACTGGTATGGTGATGCTAATTTTGTTGTAGGTACACAATTATATAGCGAATCTAACGGTGCTTTTGTTAAAAAGAATGTAAATAGTGCAGGTAATCCTGGCTATAATAGAAAAGAAGTTTATAATTTAGCTACGGGAGGTGTTATGCCTTTTGGAAATACTTGGACTGTTCCAGCAAACGAACCTGATAATAACACGGTAATAGTTAGTACAAATGGTACAGGAGTTATAACAGCGATAGAAATATATAACACTTTTAGTTACCTTTGCCCATAAAATAATATAATATGCCAATAACAATTAATAATTATAATTTTACATCGGTAATATACCAGGTAGGCGAGTTTACTCCCGTGTATATTGAATTTCCAACAGCTGTAATTACTATAACACCAAACGCAGGGTATACTGCTACATCTTCTGATTTTTCTTTAGATGCCAGCTTTTCTGATCCTGCTGTACAAACTGTAGTTTTTGCTCAGGCTGGATTAAATGTAACGTGTACCGTAACGTTTGCTACTAGTTTTGTAATGCCTTCTGATAACTATACGATTCCATTGTGTATTGTAGGAGAAGCTAAAGTTAATCTTATAAATATAGCGGGTACATTTACTTCTACAGTGGGAGCTAATGTAACACCTGTAAGCCAAACCGGAATTGTTTATAACGATTCTGGAGCATTTGGAGAAACAGATGCTTTGTTTGCAAAAACATATACTGCAGCTACAGGTTATTATTTAAAAAATCCTTCTGCAAATATTGTTACTGGTAATCAATCTGATTATACGGTTACACAAACACCTTCATATGATGCAGCTGGAAATTTAATTGTTTATGCCTTAAATTGTTCTTATACATATCCTAATAATAGTGTAACAGGTGATTTTATAGATATAAAAATACCTTCAGAACTTATATTTGTTCCAGCTCAAGAAATAACATCTTATCAATTTGATACTTCGCAAGTTTCATTAGGCGGAGCTCAAAGAGTATTAACTTTATTTGGAGATGAAGGAGCGGTATTTACGATACTTGTAACAGATTCAGCCGGTAATTCTTACAATGCTGCACTAAACAGTGTTATGGGGGCTTCTGGATCTGCTTCAGTTTCAATAATTTTTCCTGATATAACAGGAGCAACTAATAATATTGTTTATACAATTACATTATCCGGAGATTTAGCTAGTGGTTTTCCTCAAGCTAATCCTATAATATTAACTCAATTTGCTATTAATCCTACTATATCTATAACTGGATCATCAACAACTGGTATTTCAGGCTTTACAACTTTCACTAGACAAGGAGTTGCTTTTACAAGCCCTGCAAATACTTTTATGTTTACAAAATGGAATTTATCTGTAAGTTCACCAAATACTATATCTTATGATGGTGACATTGGAATAGAGGATTTTAAATTTACACAAGAACTAGGTGTTAATCCAACTGTTGTTACAAGTGTAACGAATTCATCTACAGTAACATTGGTGGATGCTTCGGGTATACTTGTAAATGATGAGTTTAATTTGTTTCAAAGTCAATCTAATTTAGCACCTTTTCAACATAAAGTTACAGGAGTAGCAGGAGATATATTAACGGTAACACCAAATATTACAGTTGTAGCGGGAACTACATTACAAATATACAGAACAAAAGGTAATATTTTAGAAAACCCAACAATAGCAGCTGTGCAAGTAGATCCTCAAAATGTTACTGTAAAGTTATCTGTTCAAGTAGTCGAATTTGGAGAAGCTGATGTAACTTTTACACTTGATTTAGATAATGTAATAAATAAAGTAGGTACATCTGTAACAGGCTTACAAGCAGGATTTCATGCTACTGATTCTTCTACGGCTTGTTGTGCAACTACTGCGCAATACTTTTATAATTCTATTAATCCTAGTTTAGCAACACTACTATATAGCAATGCGGGTGCAACAACTTTAGCTACTGCTGGTTTTTATGCAACTACTCAAGGTTATAGAAATTGGAGTGGATCAGCTTTTACATCAACTACAACAACACCTTGCCCTAGTTGCTTTACTACTTTAAATTTATGTTACGCTGTAAGCGCAAATGCTTTATGTTGTGGAACACCTACAGCAGTAACGGTATATGTTGCAGCTGGTGAAACATTTTCTAATAACACCGGATTCTATGATAATCCAGGATTATCTACTGCGGCTGCAATAGGATTCTATAGTAATACTGTAAACTGCTCTTTTCCAGTTTAATATTTAATAACTAAATTTAATATGGCACTAAAAAATTATAGAGAACAAACAAATTCAGGACTAGGTACTTTAACCAATTGTCCTAGTTGTAATCAAACAACCTCGTATTCGGTAACTGCTTGTTCCGGAGGTGCAACATATAATGTAAATCGAATTCAAGGTTTTCAAGGCTCTCAACAGACGTTGCTACCTACTTATTCAATTGGGGATGTGGTACTTGTAAAAATAGGGGCAAGTGCACCAACATTTTGTGCTACAATTACAAGCATAGTTACAGCAACACCTGCTTATTTCATAGATACAGTTTCAGGACCTTGGAATCAATGTTCTTCTTGTATCCAACCTTAAAAATAATAATATGGCAATTATAACTTTAACTTTTGCAAATGCTTTACCGCAAGGTATTGAAATAGGAGATATCGCTTGGTATTCTCAAGCTTCCTCAGGATTAGATGTGCAAATGGGACCAATAACAAATATAACCTCTAATCCAATTACGGTAGTAGTTGATTTAGCAGTAGGTATTAGCCCTCCCACAAATGCAGATTTTATATTTTATGTAAAAACCCCTATGGGTGTTGTAAGTTCTTTAAAAGGATACTATGCTGAAGCCCAATTTGTAAACGAATCAACTAAATATGCTGAATTATTCTCTGTAGGTACTGAAATATTTGAGAGCAGCAAATAATACGTAATAATAAAACTATAAAACTTAATTAAATGATAGGACAAATAGTAGGTGGTCTTACCGGAATAGCTAGCGGAATAATAGGTAGCGGAAAAAGAAAGCGTGAGCAACGAGCGGCTCAAGGAGAATATAATAATAGAAAAGCACAATTTGAAAACTTAGATACTTCTAATGTTTATGATGACATGCAAAATACCCAAGAAGATCTTACGGTTAACCAAGGTGCTGCTCAATTTGCTGCAGAACAATCTAATCAAGGATTGTCTAATGTTATGTCAGGACTTCAAGGCGCAGCAGGTGGATCTGGAATTGCTGCTTTAGCTCAATCATTAGCCGGCCAGCAACAGTCACAAACAAGACAAGCTTCATTGGATATTGGAAGGCAAGAACAAAATAATCAAGCAGCAGAACGTCAGCAAGCAGGAAATATACAATTATACAAAAGAAAAGGTGAATTAATATCTAGAGATGCTGAAAAAGACAAAACAGAAACATTACTAGGTATGTCGCAGCAACGATTAGGTGCGGCAAATAAAGCAAGAGCAGATGCTACTAATGATATAGTAGGAGGTGTTACTGGAGTAGCTGGTGGAGTTTTAGGAGGGTTTGCTTCTGGAGCACTTGGTAAAGGTAGTGCTTTTGGAGAATTTTTAGGCGCACCTGGAGGCGGGGTTTCAGACCAATAACGATTAATAATAAAACTATGAATATAAATTTAGTAAGAGGTGCCGCTGCGCTAGGTCAGAGTAAGGAGTCTACCTGGGGAGCTCGTGCTCAAGCTGTAGCAAAAGAAACCGGACAAGAGTTAGCTATAATAACCGCTCAAAATATGGCTAAAAAAGCTTTAGTTAATACTAAAGTAGGTGCTTATATAAATTCATTAAACTCTGATATTGATTTAACTCAATTAACAGGAGAACAAAATTCAGCAGTTTCTAACTACTTAGTAGAAAACAAACAAAAATATGCGGAGTACGCTACTCAAATAGCTAAAATAGATGATCCTTCTTCTGGAATGTACATGGAACTTAGAGACAAAATGAATGGTATTCAAAGCAGCTTTAGGAACTTAGCAGGTCAAATGGGTACATACAAGCAAGAAAAAATAGCTTATTTAAAAGATTTTGATGATCAAAGATTATCTGATGGTAATAAATTAGGTGCTTTAAAAAATGCTGGTGATATATTTACAGATCAAGGCATAATGGGAATTGGTGAAGGAGGTAACTTAAACTTTTGGAATGAAGGTGATGGTAAGTATTCTAACTATGCTTCTATAGAGAAACCTTTCTTAAAAGACTTTGCTTCTGCCGATAAAATTTTGCAGCTAAACGAGAGCGTGTATAGCGCAGGTAAATCTTTAAGTGGCGCTAGACAAAATATGGTTAGGAATAAATTAAAGAACATGATAAATTCAGGAGGTAGAGATACATTGCTGTCTTTAGCATCTGATGATTTTTTAATTGAAGGTGGTTTAAATTTAGAGGATCCATCACTTTTTGAACCGGCTAATGAAGATTTATTAAGAGAACAAGTTCTTGATAGTTACATGAATGCAATGGTAGATAGTGCTGCTCAAGGCGCTGCTGAAAAAAGACCAACAAATAGTGGAAGTGGAAGAAGAGGAAGTAGGACTGGTTTTAGCGGAGCATTAAATGATGAAATTGATTTATCAGGTCCTGTTATTAATAAAGCAATGGGATTCTCTGAGTTAGCAAATGAAACTCCTGGTATTAATAAAAACAACAATATAGTTAATCAAATAAATGCTATAGATCCTACAGCTAAATCAAATCCTTATATTAGTAGAGACAGAATGCTTACTCGATGGATGGTAGGAAATAATTTTGATGATGACGAAATGGAAGAAGCAGATGTAGAGTTTACTAAAGAATACGGTAATGCTCAAATATTTAAGTTTAATGCTTCAAATCCTGCGGATTCTTATGGAACAAATATAGATGTAAATAATCCTCAAGCTTTATATGAATTTTACATACAAAACTCAGGCTTCTCTGGCAAAGCTCAAAACTATCATTTAGGTCAATACGATACTTATAGTGGTAGAGGTCAAAAGCAAGAGCAGAACAATGAAGAGGTAATAGTTAAAGAAGAAAAAATAGAATCAACAGGTAACTTCGGTTAAATCAAATTTTATGGCAGACGATATTTTAAAAAACATATGGAACGAGTTATCTTCAAAAGGTAAAACGGATTCAGACTTTGATGTGTGGCAAACAAATCTAAATGAAAATGAAGATGTGCAGGCTAATGTATACAATTATTTAAAGGATAACGATTATACAAAAAGTGAATTTGGCGAATGGAAAAGCAATGCTCTTGTAGCAAAGACAAACGACTCTGCAAGTGTGGATCCAAGTGTGGAGTCAGGAAAAAAAGATACGGGTTCAGAATCGGAAAGTGGTTTATCGGCTTGGCAATCGATTAAAAATTCTTTCTCTAACATGGGAGAGCAAATAGGGGATGTATATGAATTCTGGTTTACTGACGAAGGAGCTAATGCTTCTTTAGATATAGCTACCAATACAATATACTCCAGTATATACGGTCAAGAAGGAGTTGATAAATTTGTTGACGGCAAACCTCAATGGTTAGTGGAAGGAATAGGATCTAAAGATATGCTCGAAGAAGGTGGTTCTTTAGATAAATATAAGGAAGAAAAATTACAATCCAAAGAAACAATAGGTATTATTGAAAGTGTTAAAAACGGTGATATTGGAGGAGCTTTAGCCGGGGGAGTAAATGCTATTACTAGTATGATAGGTAGTATCGGTTTTGGTGTTGGTACATTAGGTACTGGTTTTTTCTTTGATTATGTTGCTGAAAACTATGTTAACTTTAATAAATTAAAAGCTGAAAACTTAGGTGTTACTTTTGATGAATTAGTTGTAGCAGGCGAAGCTGATAACGCAATACCTATTGGTATGGGAGCTGTATCTACCGCCTTAGAATATGTAGGTCTTGCGACAATTGCTAGAGGAGCTAAAGGCGCAATAAAAGGATCTGGAGGAAACAGCTTGATGGGCATGGGTAGTAAATATCTTGCTGAAAAACTTATATATAATAAAGGAGCAAGGGCTTCAATGAATATGTTTGCTACTGGAGCAACTGAATTTACTACAGAAATATTACAGCATGCTGCTGATGAGGTTAATAATAATTTAGGATCTGTAGCTGGCACAGATAATGAATCTCAAATAATGAAAACAATTGTAGATGCCATAACTAGTCAGGAAGGATTGGAAGCTGGTATTCAAGGTTTTATAGGTGGTGGTGGAATGACTGCTTCTACTTATTCAGTTAAGGCTATGAATTCTATTAGAACCACTGTTGATGGTGATGCTGTGAATAAAAACATAAATAAATTAGCTTCACTAAGAACCAAATATAATACCACTAACGATAAGCTTGTTAAAGAAGGTATTCAAAAAGAAATAGATTTAACAGAAAGTAACATTGCAGATTCAGTAAGAAAAGGTAACGACATATATAATAGCTTAAGCAAAGAGCAATTAAGTGAAGTTGAAAGCTTAACAGATTTAGCGGATGCTGCGGCTTACAAAATTACTGAGCTTAATAAAAAGTTTAGAAAAGGCGAAATTACAGAAGAGCAATACAATGCTGGAGCTACCGGATTTAAAGCAGAATATGATGCTTCCCGTAAATCTCTTGTTAACATGGAGCTTGATAAAAATATAGAATTTGCTAAAACGGAAGCTGAAAGTAGGGGCTTAATTTTTAAAGTTTACGAAAGTACGAAAGCAATACAAGGAGCAGTAAACAAACTTAAGAATGTATCCGCTGAAAATAGAAAAACATTTAAAGATTCAAAAGGTAATATTCACGGATTCTCCATTGGAAATCAAATACTAATAAATAAAGAAGTTGCAAGAGAACAAGGAGCAATAAATGTAGGAGCTCACGAAGTATTACACCCTGTTTTTAATAAACTTATAGGAGATTCAAAACAACAAGGTAAAATTGTAAAACAATTTAGAAGAGCTATGACTTCTTCTCAAAGAGCTTTTGTAGATAAATCAATGAGAACTAGAGGTTATACTACAGTTAATCAATACAACACTGAATATATAAATGTTTTTGCAGATGCTTTAAGAAAAAAACAAATTAATTACGATAAAACTACTTTTGAAAAAATAAGTGGGGCTATTACAGGTGTGTTTAAAAGTAAAGGTTATGACAATATATCTTTTGATTCTGGTAAAGATGTATATAACTTTGTAAAAGAATATGACATAAGTGCAGAGCAAGGATCTTTAACAGAGGCTGCGTCTAAAGCTTTAGGTGATATAGATTTATCTGATTCTTCTTCAGTAGATATGAATTTATCTAAAACTTTAACACCTGAGCAAAGTACTGAGGCATCAGCTGATATAGCTAATATTAAACAGTTAGCAGAAGAGAATGCAGCGTTAGCTAAAAAGTATAATAAGGAACCTATAAAATCTCCTAAGCAGACTAGATTAGAACAAAAAGTTTTATCAAGCATTAAAGAAATCATAGACAAAGTTGTTACAAATAGAACAAAGGCTTTATATGATCCTATTGCAGATGATGCAAAACGAAATGTAACTAGAGATTCATTTAAAGAATCTATGCGTAGTGACATTGAAGCTATGACTTTGAATGAGTATAATGGTTCCCAAGAATTAGAAAAATTTATAATAAACAGAAGTTACTTAAGAGCAAACGATTTAGCTAAACGATTAGGTATTGAATCTCAAGAAGACGGAGGTATTAAAAAAGATGTAGATGCGGCAAAAGATATTGTTTCTACAGTAGATACACAAAGCGTTGATAGATCTGGAACAGTAGAGCGTGGTCAGGCCACGTTTGATCAGCTTGATATGGTTGATGATAAACTTATATCAGAAATAGAATCGGAGCTAGATAAGGAGTTTAAAACACGTGCAGCTAAAGGTACATTATCTGAAATGATTTCAGTTAAAAAAGGTAGAGATACTTATATTATATCTTGGTTAGAAAATTATATAGATAAAACATTATTTAAAAAGATTTTAAAGAAATGGGGAGCTATCGGCGAATCTAAAGGTAAGGTTGTTATACCTGCTGGTTATATAGATTTTTTAAATAGTAAAAAAGCTTTTGACATTGTTACTAAAGCTTTGCCTATAAAAACTATTAAAAAAAGTTATGGTAATTTATTTAAAATAGAAAGATTAGGTAGAGAATTAACTGCTGAAGGTAATCCTATATATAAAATACCGCCTACAGATAAAAAAACGTTTTTAACTTATTTTCTTGACGGTAAAAAGAATACTATATTAGAAAGACAAAAGCAATTAGCCAGAGAAATAATAACTCCTATTACCAAAGAAATTGTAGCTGATTATGTTACTGAAGAAAATTTAGCAATTTTAATGGAGAGACAATCTATTGCTCCAGAAACTGCTATAGATGTAATTAACAAAATAGTTATAGAAGCTCAATTAAATGATTTAGAATCTAAAGTTGATAGATATAAAGGAGAAACTAAAGGTTTTGATGTTATACAATTTTCTTATAATAAAAAAGATTTAAATTCTCTTTATGCTGCTAGTAAAACAGAAATTGATGGGCCTGCATTTTTAAAGTTTCCTAAAAAAATAAGAAATTTTATATACAAATTAGTAGATGATGGCAAACTTACTGGAAATTCTTTTGGAGGATTAGTATATGAATCTTTTTTAGTAAGCGTTTTAAAATCTGTTTCTAGAAAAATACCAGGCTTAAGGGTTGTTTCACAAAGAGGAGCAGGTTATGACAGCACACAACCAGATATAGTTTTAGAATTTACAAAAGATGGTAAAAAAGCTAAAGTTTTAATAGAAGCTAAGAAAGATGTTAATGTTAGATTTGGACAAGTATCTTTAGGTTTAGAAAATGGTATTGTTATATTAAGAAAAAATGGTAAAGTATTAGATCCTTCTACAATGCCTGGGGGATTAAACTTAGTAGCTAGAGCGCAACAAGGTAAGGTTTACTTACAGGAAATACTAGATATAATAAATAAGGAAGAAGGTACAAAAATTACTAAATTTCCAATGGGCACATCTATAAGTAAAGAAACTTACGATAAAGCTGTTCAGTCTAAAGCATATAAAGATTTTATAGCATTAACAGAGCAATTAGATAAATCAAGAGTTGCTGATCATTATAATAAAAAAGGTGTATACTATATTCAGATAGGTAAGAAAGGTTTATATTATATGGGTAAAGATATAAACAACCTAGGGGTTCCTGAGTTAGAAGCATCGTTCAAAGGATCACTTCGTTTTAAAAGAGGTACTACTAAAAACAATAAGGTTTTTATGGGTATAATATCAGAGCCGAAAGTTATAGCAAGTACATTAAAAAAATCTCCTTATACTTTAGCTGAAGCTGAAAGCGTTAATGAAATATATGAGAACATGTCTTTGTCTAAAGATTTAGATAACGAATTTAATGATATAGTAGAAGGCGCAACAGGTGTAGAAAGCAAGAAAAGATACTCTGATGCTAAAGGTAAAGTAAGAGGTAGGAACAAAGGTAGATTTAAGTTTTTTATTCCACCATCCGCTGATGATTTTGCAGGTCTTTTAAGTAGATTACTAGGTAAAGGTGCTGACGGAGATGCTAATGCAGCTTGGTTTAAAGAAAAATTATTTAATCCTTTTGCTAAAGGTATTAGAGATTTTGAATCTTATAAGCAACAAACTACCGCTATGGTAAAAGCTTTAAAGAAGCGTGTTAAAAACATTCCTAAAGGTTTATCTAAAATAGGTGATACTGGATTTACAAATGAAACTGCAGTAAGAGTATATCTTTGGGCTAAAGCAGGTGTTGCAATACCAGGTTTATCTAAAACAGATCAAAAAGAATTAATAGATTTAGTAAATAATAGTCCAGGTTTGTTAGGTTTTGCTAAAGAATTAGAGCAAGCTTTTAATGGCTACCCAGAACCAGACAATGGATGGCTAGCAGGTACGGTTACTACTGACATTATCAACATGGTTAACAC
>Ga0209815_1001172_pt1 | contig 17782 bp, 15 predicted proteins | sample CoawatmetaG00DNA_FD_187507 | JGI IMG/M metagenome (GOLD analysis project Ga0209815, IMG submission 187507) | Marine microbial communities from the West Antarctic Peninsula - Coastal water metaG002-DNA (SPAdes) (version 2) | ecosystem: Environmental > Aquatic > Marine > Coastal ...
TATGTTCGCGTATTCACCTTTCAATCAACCTATTGGAGATTGGGATGTGAGTAGTGTTACTGAAATGAATTATATGTTTTATGAGGCACCCTCTTTCAATCAACCTATTGGAGATTGGGATGTTAGGAATGTGACTAATATGGAATTAATGTTTACCAATAATACTGATATTGGTACCGAATCATACTCTTTCAACCAACCTATTGGAGATTGGGATGTGAGTAGTGTTACTGAAATGGGATATATGTTTAATGGTGCATCATATTTCAATCAACCTATTGGAGATTGGGATGTGAGTAGTGTTACTAATATGTATGCTATGTTTGATAAAGCATTATCTTTCAATCAACCTATTGGAGATTGGGATGTGAGTAGTGTGACTAATATGCGATTTATGTTTAATGGTGCATCATATTTCAATCAACCTATTGGAGATTGGGATGTGAGTAGTGTTACTGAAATGGGATATATGTTTAATGGTGCATCATATTTCAATCAACCTATTGGAGATTGGGATGTGAGTAGTGTTACTAATATGTATGCTATGTTTGATAAAGCATTATCTTTCAATCAACCTATTGGAGATTGGGATGTGAGTAGTGTGACTAATATGCGATTTATGTTTAATGGTGCATCATATTTCAATCAACCTATTGGAGATTGGGATGTGAGTAGTGTTACTGAAATGGGATATATGTTTAATGGTGCATCATATTTCAATCAACCTATTGGAGATTGGGATGTGAGTAGTGTTACTAATATGTATGCTATGTTTCGGCTTACATCAGCTTTTAATCAACCATTAAATGATTGGGATGTGAGTAGTGTGACTGATATGTTGAATATGTTTTCTTCATCATCCTCTTTCAATCAACCTATTGGAGATTGGAATGTGAGTAGTGTAATTAATATGTATGCTATGTTCGCGTTTTCATCTTTCAATCAACCTATTGGAGATTGGGATGTTAGTAGTGTGACTAATATGCAAGGGATGTTTTGGTATACATCAGCTTTTAATCAACCATTGAATGATTGGGATGTGAGTAGTGTGACTAATATGTATGCTATGTTTAATGATGCATCATATTTCAATCAACCTATTGGAGATTGGGATGTGAGTAGTGTTACTAATATGTATGCTATGTTCGCGTATTCACCTTTCAATCAACCTATTGGAGATTGGGATGTGAGTAGTGTGACTAATATGCGATTTATGTTTAATGGTGCATCATATTTCAATCAACCTATTGGAGATTGGGATGTGAGTAGTGTGACTAATATGGAGGCTATGTTCAGGCTTTCACAATTTAATCAAGATATTTCTAATTGGTGCGTTACAAATATTCCTTCAGAGCCAAATGAATTCAGTTTTAACTCCCCATTAATTGAAAGTAATATGCCAGTTTGGGGTACTTGTCCTTGTAACACTAATCTAACAGTCACTGCGCCTGATGCAGTGAGTGTTTCTACTAATGACGGATGTACTGCTACAGAAGTTTCCTTAGGTTCTGCTACAACTAGTTATAACTGCTCGGAAGTTTATATAAGTAACGATGCACCTTCGGCTTTTGAAATAGGTGAAACTACAGTGACTTGGACAGTAATTGACGCGTCAGGGAACGCATCATCAGCTACACAAACAGTAACTTTAACAGATGATACGAATCCTATTATCACTGCACCTGATGCTGTGAGTGTTTCTACTAATGATGGATGTACGGCTACAGAAGTTTCCTTAGGTTCTGCTACTACTAATGATAACTGCTCTGTTGCTTCTGTTTCTAACGATGCACCTTCGGCTTTTGAAATAGGTGAAACTACAGTGACTTGGACAGTAATTGACGCGTCAGGGAACGCATCATCAGCTACACAAACAGTAACTTTAACAGATGATACGAATCCTATTATCACTGCACCTGATGCTGTGAGTGTTTCTACTAATGATGGATGTACGGCTACAGAAGTTTCCTTAGGTTCTGCTACTACTAATGATAACTGCTCTGTTGCTTCTGTTTCTAACGATGCACCTTCGGCTTTTGAAATAGGTGAAACTACAGTGACTTGGACAGTAACTGACGAGTCAGGTAACACATCAACAGACACTCAACAAGTAATTGTAATTGATGAGTCAGGCCCAACTGTTATTTGTAATGATATTACATTAACATTAGAGAACGGAATTGCAGAAATATCATCAGAAGATATTGACAATGGAAGTTTTGATGAGTGCGGTGGGGATATTAATTTTAGTATAAGTCAATCTAGTTTCAATGAAAGTCATATTGGAGATAATACAATAATATTGACAGCAACAGATCAATATGGAAATTCTTCTACCTGTCAAAGCACACTAACAATAGAAGCTGGTATGGGCATAGATGATAATACATTAGCTAATATTTTCCTATATCCAAACCCAGTAATAGATAAATTATTTATTCAAGGATTATCAAATCCTACTAAAATTTCAGTTTATGATGTATTAGGTAAGTTGGTGTTATCAAAAACAACATCAAGTGAAATAAATGTAGATAATTTACAAAATGGTATTTACATTTTAAAGATTGTAGACAATCAGAAAGAAATAGTTAGAAAGTTTATAAAGAACTAAACCATAGGCATATCTTATTCTTTTTTACATTTTAAGTAAACAATTCGTAAGCAATTTAGAATTTTTTGTAGATTTACAGAGTAGAATCTAATGAAACGAACTTCTGTATTGGGAAGTAAGTTCTAATGTCTTGAACGTACCCTGTAAGTTTTTAAAAAGTCGTTTACATCCTCTTTAAAAAAGTATCTTTTACGTTGAGGCTTACTGTAAGCTATTAGACCTTGACTGCAATAATTATCTAATGTATTTGAGACTATGTTAAGCATCTTACAAAGCTCCTTTGAAGTATGGATGATAAAGATTCTAAATGAAGCGTTTTAAAGACCAATGATTTAATTTTGTAAATTGATTAAATTTTTTATTAATCAAAGTTTAACAATTTGATTTATTTTGATAATTATAAATTTAAATCTATATTTGATTTTTTAATATTTATATGAACAAAAATTTAAATACAATTAGTTGGTGATTTATTTTGATAATTATAAATTTAAATCTATATTTGATTTTTTAATATTTATATGAACAAAAATTTAAATACAATTAGTTGGTATAGCTCTCGAAATTTAACAATCGTGATCTAACCTTAATATATATTTAAAATTATAATACAAAAGGCTTGTCTATCACGACAAGCCTTTTTTTTATTTGCAATTATGAAAACTTTTAGCCTTTATACCCATTACAAGAAAATACTCGCCGATACCATAACTCCGGTTAGTATTTATTTGAAAATTAGAGATCAATTTCCCAATAGCATTTTGCTTGAGAGTAGTGACTATCATGCGAATGACAACAGTTTCTCATACATTTGTTTTAATCCAATTGGGTCAATAACCGTTAATAATAATAAAATCATTCAAAAGTTCCCTGACGGTAGTAGAACTACAAAAAAAGCTGAACTAGTAGTGGAAGCTATTGATCAATTTAAAAATAGATTTAAAGTCAAATCTGAGAAGAAATTTAAGTTTATAAACAATGGTTTGTTTGGTTACACTTCATACGATGCTGTAAAGTATTTTGAAGATTTAAGTCTTTCTAAAAAAGCCGATTCAGTTGATATTCCAGATTTATTTTATGCTGTTTATCAGAACATTATTGTTATTAACCATTTTAAAAATGAAGCGTATATTTTTGATCACTCATTTGATAGTAGTAATAATATTGAAAGTATTTTAGCTTTAATCAAATCAAAACCCTTTTCAACATTTGATTTTTCAACAACAACAGCTATAGATTCTAATTTGTCTGATCTTGATTATAAGGCTCAAGTCGAATTAGCAAAAAAACATTGTGCACGAGGAGATGTCTACCAACTAGTGTTATCGAAGCAATTTTCTCAAGGATTTAAAGGTGATGAATTCAATGTTTACAGATCCTTAAGAAGTATCAATCCATCTCCATATTTATTTTATTTTGATTATGGTGATTTTAAAATTTTTGGAAGTTCCCCAGAATCTCAACTAGTTGTTTCTGATGGTAGAGCAGAAATTCACCCCATTGCAGGGACTTTTAAACGGACTGGAAATGACATAGAAGATGCTGAATTGGCTAAGAGCCTTACTGAAGACGAAAAAGAAAATGCTGAGCATGTAATGCTAGTTGATTTGGCAAGAAATGATTTGAGTCGTCATACGAATCAAGTTAAAGTCGAAACTTATAAAGAAGTACAGTTTTTTTCACATGTTATTCACTTGACAAGCAAAGTAACTGGGAAAATTCACAAAAACACCTCAACCATGCAAGTGGTTGCAGATACTTTTCCTGCGGGAACATTAAGCGGCGCACCTAAATATAAGGCTATGCAGCTTATAGAAAAATACGAAAAAACAAGCCGTGGATATTATGGTGGTGCAATTGGTTTTATGGATTTTAATGGAAATTACAACCATGCAATTATGATAAGAACATTTTTAAGCAAAAATCATCAACTGCATTGGCAAGCTGGCGCTGGTTTGGTTTCTAAATCAGATCCAGAACTCGAATTACAAGAAGTTTATAATAAACTTGGTGCCTTAACAAGTGCTATAGAACTAGCAAAAAAACTTTAAAATGAAAAACATATTAGTTATCGATAACTACGATAGTTTCACATATAACATTGTACACTACTTAAATGAGTTAGATTGTAAAGTGACTGTACTTAGAAATGACAAATTCGAATTGAATGCCTTATTGCCTTACGACAAAATTTTGCTTTCACCTGGACCAGGTATTCCAGATGAAGCAGGTTTACTAAAAGCTGTTATTGAAACTTATGCTCATTCAAAAAGTATTTTAGGTGTTTGTTTAGGTCAACAAGCTATTGCAGAAGTTTTTGGCGGAAGCTTAATTAATTTAAAGGAGGTTTTTCATGGAGTTTCAACTACTATACATATTACAAAAACCGATTATCTTTTTGAAGGACTAGAGAATAAAATTCAAGTGGGCCGCTATCACTCTTGGGTCGTTAATCCTAATTTACCAGATTGCTTAGAGGCAACCTCAGTTGATTCTGATGGTCAAATTATGTCGTTACGTCATTGTGTTTTAGATGTTCGAGGCATGCAATTCCATCCAGAATCAGTATTAACTCCTAATGGGAAAGAATTATTAAAGAATTGGGTAAACCATTAATTCAAAATAAGCATGAAACAATTAATAAATAAACTCGTCAATCATGAAACGCTGAGTGTTGAAGAAGCTAAAATGGCACTAGTAAGCATATCAAAAGGGAATTCCAATCAAAGTCATATTGCTAGTTTTTTGACCGTATTTATGATGCGAAGCATTACCCTACAAGAACTCCAAGGCTTTAGAGCCGCTTTATTAGAACTTTGTGTTCCTGTAGATCTTTCTGAATTTAATACCATTGATCTATGTGGTACTGGTGGTGACGGTAAGGATACTTTTAATATTTCTACATTAGCTTCTTTTGTAACTGCTGGAGCTGGAGTAAAAGTAGCTAAGCATGGTAATTATGGTATATCTTCAATCTGTGGTTCTTCCAATGTTCTTGAACATTTAGGGGTCAAATTTTCTAATAATGAAGATTTTTTAAAAAAATGTATAGATCAAGCAGGAATCTGTGTGCTTCACGCACCTTTATTTCATCCTGCCATGAAAAATGTTGGACCTGTAAGACGTGAATTAGGAGTGAAAACATTTTTCAATATACTTGGCCCTATTGTTAACCCTTCATTTCCTCAAAATCAGATTGTAGGTGTTTTTAACCTAGAACTCATGCGTTTATATAGCTACCTATATCAGAATACCAACAAAAACTATAGTATTGTTCATAGCTTAGAAGGTTACGACGAAATTTCTTTGACGGGTAATGCTAAAATCATTACAAATTTTAGTGAAAGCTTATTTCGCCCTACTGATTTAGGTCTAAACATTATAAATCAACACGAAATTTTTGGTGGAAATACGATAAAATCTTCAGTAGATATTTTTTTAAAAATTATTAATGGTAAGGGTACTGAAGCTCAAAATCAGGTAGTATGTGCCAATGCTGGACTAGCCATTGCAACAGTAAAAAACATAACACACTTATCTGGTTATGAGTTAGCTAAAGAATCCTTAAATAACGGAAATGCCAGTAGAAGTCTCAAAAAATTAATTAAAATTAGTCAATCATGAATATTTTAGAACGTATCATCGAAGACAAAATAAAAGAAGTTGCTTTAAGGAAGAAAATGATTCCAACTTTCCAATTGGAAAGATCCTTTTTATTTGACAGGCCAACCTTCTCGCTCGTAAAAAACTTACAAGAAAGCACTACAGGTATAATAGCAGAGTACAAAAGACGTTCACCGTCAAAAGGAATAATTAATAATAGCTTCAGCATCGCTGATGTAGCTTCAAGCTATGAAAATGCAGGAGTTTGTGGTATATCTGTGTTAACCGATGGTAAATATTTTGGAGGCTCAATTGAAGATTTAGCGACTGCTAGAGCAAGTTGTAAATTACCTATTCTACGAAAAGATTTTATTGTAGACACCTATCAAATTTTTGAGGCAAAAGCTCATGGTGCTGATGTCATTTTGCTAATTGCAGCTGTTTTAAGCCCTGCTAAAATTACTCATTTTTCACAACTTGCTAAACAACTTAATTTAGAGGTTTTACTCGAAGTAAATAATGTTGTTGAAATTCAGGAATCCATGCAGTCTAGTTTAGATTTAATTGGTATAAACAATAGAAATTTAAAAACTTTTGAAGTTAATCTCAACACAAGTAAATCATTAAGTACGGAGATTCCTGATGATTTTATAAAAATATCCGAAAGTGGCATTAGCAATACCGAAACTATTTTAGAATTAAAGCTTTTTGGATTTAGAGGATTTCTTATTGGTGAGAATTTCATGAAAACTGAAAATCCTGGTCATAGCGCTAAAACATTTATTAATAATTTAAAAAAAAATTAAAATGAAACTAAAAATTTGTGGTATGACCTTAGATTACAATATTAGTGAAGTTGCATCCATAGAGCCAGAATATATAGGCTTTATATTTCATGAAAAGTCACCTCGATTTTTTAAAGGAAGAATACCCAATTTACCAAAACACATTATAACTGTTGGTGTTTTTGTTAATGCACCTTTTGAATACATTAAAACAACAGTTAATAAACACCTTTTAAAGTCTGTACAATTACATGGAGAAGAGTCCGCAGAGTTTTGCAAAAAGGTAAAATCGTTGGGAGTTATCGTTATTAAAGTATTTTCAATAAAGAATCAATTTGACTTTAGTGTTCTTGAGGTTTATGATTCTGTTTGTGATTACTATTTATTTGATACAAAAGGTAAAAAATATGGTGGCAATGGTTACACTTTCAATTGGAACGTTTTAAAAAAATACCCTTATTCAAAACCTTATTTTTTAAGTGGTGGTATTGGTCCTAAAGAGATAGATTCCATTTTGACTTTTTTAAAAAACCCTGAATCTGATCTGTGCTGTACCTTAGATCTTAATAGTAAATTTGAGACTGTTTCAGTATTAAAGGACATCAAACTATTAAAAATATTTAAACTTCAACTAAATAGTAATAATTATGCAGTATAATATAAATGAAAATGGATATTATGGTGATTTTGGAGGTGCTTATATCCCTGAAATGCTATATCCAAATATAGAAGAATTACGTCAGAATTATTTAAAAATAATGACTGAACCTGATTTTATAACTGAATTTAATGCTTTACTAAAAGATTATGTAGGAAGACCATCTCCACTTTATTTCGCAAAACGCTTAAGTGCAAGATATAATACAAAAATTTATTTAAAAAGAGAAGATTTAAATCATACAGGAGCACATAAAATCAACAATACTATTGGTCAAATTCTAGTTGCTAAACGTTTAGGTAAAAATCGTATTATTGCTGAGACTGGAGCCGGACAGCATGGGGTAGCTACAGCAACAGTCTGTGCTTTAATGAACATGGAGTGTATCGTGTATATGGGTGAAGTAGACATTGTAAGGCAAGCACAAAATGTAGCTCGAATGAAAATTTTAGGTGCAAAAATTGTTCCCGTATTATCAGGGAGTAAAACTCTAAAAGACGCTACAAATGAAGCCATTCGTGATTGGATTAATCATCCCGTAGATACTCACTACATCATAGGCAGTGTTGTAGGTCCTCACCCTTATCCAGATATGGTTGCTCGATTTCAAGCTGTAATTTCTAAGGAAATACAATGGCAGTTACAAGAAAAAGAAGGCCGTTCTAATCCAGATTACGTTATAGCGTGTGTAGGGGGTGGGAGTAATGCTGCAGGTGCTTATTACCATTATCTAGAAAACACAGATGTAAAACTTATTGCAGTTGAAGCAGCAGGAAAAGGTGTGTACTCTGGTGAAAGTGCAGCCACATCTATACTAGGAAATGAAGGGATTATTCATGGGAGTAAAACCCTTTTAATGCAAACACAAGATGGTCAAATAGTTGAACCTTACTCTATATCTGCTGGACTGGATTATCCAGGCGTGGGGCCTATGCACGCAAATTTATTTAAATCAGGTCGTGCAGAATTTATTGCCATAACAGATGATCAAGCCATGACGGCAGGTTTAGAATTGTGTCAATTAGAAGGAATCATCCCGGCTATTGAAACGTCACATTCTTTAGCTATTTTTAATCAAAAAAAATTCAAACCTAACGATGTATTAGTAATTAATCTATCTGGACGTGGTGACAAAGATTTAAATACTTTTATCAATCATTTTAAATTATAACTGTGAACAGAATCAATCAAAAAATTCAAGAGAATAAAAAACTACTTTCTATTTATTTTTCTGCTGGCTACCCAAATCTTGAGGACACCAAAAGTATTATTAAAAACCTAGAGGCAAGTGGAGTGGATATGATAGAAATCGGATTGCCATTTAGCGATCCTTTAGCAGATGGAGAAACTATTCAACAAAGTTCAACTCAAGCACTTAAAAATGGCATGAGTACAGCACTTCTTTTTGAACAGCTAAAAGGTATTAGAAGCACAGTAACCATTCCCTTAATAATTATGGGTTATTTTAATCCTATATTGCAATATGGTGTAGCAGATTTTTGTAAAAAATGTCATGCATTAGGTATTGACGGTTTGATTATTCCTGATTTACCCTTAGCAGTTTATCAAGAACAATATCAAAAAATTTTTGAACATTATGGGCTAATTAATATTTTTCTAATCACTCCACAAACTACAGTTGAACGTATCCATTATATTGATAAGCAATCTAAAGGCTTTATTTACATGGTGAGTAGTGCTAGTGTAACTGGTGGAAAATCTGGATTTGGTAATGTGCAAATCGATTATTTTAAACGCATAGAAAAAATGAGACTCAAAACTCCACAAATTATTGGATTTGGGATTGCGGATTACCTTACATTTAAACTTGCTACGAACCATGCTAAGGGCGCTATAATTGGAAGTGCTTTTATAAAGGCACTAACTAGCAATGGTGTAACAGGTATTGAAGATTTTATTAACCAAATTAAAAATGAACCAAACACCTAATCCATAGGCATATCTTTTTCAGATAGTTCATAAAGAACTAAACCATAGGCATATCTTCTTCTTTTTTACATTTTAAGTAAACAATTCGTAAACAAATAAGAATTTTTTCATAATTATATGTGTTAACAATCAGAAGAGGTGTTTCCCAAATAATCTAAAAGATTAATATCTTCTTAACACTTTAAATAATTCTATATGTCGATATTTGTAGAGATGGCAGAAGTAGATTTTAATTATGGAAAAGGGTTTACATTCAGTAAACATATCGAAAAAGATGTTTCGGATTTTGATCGGGTGTTTGGTGTCTTTAAAGAACTCCTCACGCATACATCAGGCGATATCGAAGAAGCTTTTGAATGGCTAAATACACTTGATGCCGAATACAACATTTTTAATGACCATTATAACCTAGAAAATTTTGAAGAGGACCTCAAGAAACGAGGGTATATCAAAGAAGATATCGATCCTGATCAACTCAAATCTGGAAACGGAAAAGGGAAAGGCAAAAATATACTCACTGCCAAACTTGAATCGGCATTGAGAGACTATGCTTTAAATCAAATTTTTGGAAAGTTAAAAAAGAGTGGACTGGGAAATCACAGCACTACAAAAGTAGGTGTCGGCGATGAGCGAGATGGCGAAAATAGAACGTTTCAGTTCGGAGATGATTTGTCGACCGTAAATATGACCGAGAGTCTCAAGAATGCACAAATTAATAACGGTATCTCTGATTTACGTATCACAGAAAATGATTTAATTGTTGAAGAAACAAAGCATAAAGCACAAATGAGTACTGTACTCATGATTGATATTAGTCATTCTATGATTTTATATGGTGAAGACCGAATTACACCTGCTAAAAAAGTGGCGATGGCACTTGTTGAGCTAATTCATCGGAAATATCCTAAAGACTCTATCGATATTATAGTATTTGGAAATGAGGCTTGGCCAATTAAAGTAAAGGATCTTCCTTATCTAAAAGTTGGACCCTTTCATACCAATACCGTTGCGGGACTAGAACTGGCAATGGATATTTTGCGTCGGAAACGAAATACAAATAAGCAAATTTTCATGATAACCGATGGAAAACCAAGTTGTATAAAACTGCCTTCAGGAGAATTTTATAAAAATAGTAATGGACTAGACGATATGATCGTCTCAAAATGTTTAAATAAAGCAGCGCAAGCTAGGAAATTAAAAATCCCCATTACCACTTTTATGATTGCTCAAGATCCGTATCTACGCAAATTTGTAGAACTTTTCACTGCACAAAACCAAGGAAAAGCCTTCTTAACTGGACTGTCTGGTTTAGGAGAAATGATATTTGAAGATTACGAAAAAAATAGAACTAAAAGAATATGAAAAAAGAGTTAACCCTTAAGGAATTAAAAAACTCAGATTATGAGAATAAGACTATAAACCAAGAGATTCAATCTAATTTAATTGCAAGAATCAAAGCTAAACAACCTGTATTTGAAGGGCTTTTTGGCTATGAAGATACGGTTGTTCCGCAATTAAAAAAGGCTATTATTGCTGGTCATCACATCAACTTATTAGGATTAAGAGGGCAAGCAAAAACAAAGATAGCGCGAAGCATAGTAGACCTTTTAGATGAATACATGCCAATTGTAAAAGGTTCTGAAATTAATGATAGTCCATATGAACCAATTTCTAAATATGCACGAGATTTGATTGCTGAAATGGGTGACAAAACCCCTATATCATGGGTACATAGATCTGAACGGTTCTTTGAAAAACTAGCTACACCAGATGTGAATGTCTCTGATTTGATTGGAGATATTGACCCGATCAAAGCGGCAACTTTAAAACTACCCTACTCCGATGAACGTGTTTTGCATTACGGCATGATTCCCAGAGCAAACCGATCTATTTTTGTTCTAAACGAATTACCAGATTTACAAGCACGAATACAAGTTTCTTTATTTAACATCTTAGAAGAAGGAGACATTCAAATCCGTGGTTTTCAACTTAGAATGCCTCTAGATATCCAATTTGTATTTACTGCAAACCCAGAGGATTACACCAATAGAGGAAGTATCGTCACGCCTTTGAAAGATAGAATTGGATCGCAGATTTTTACTCACTATCCCAAATCAATCGCACTTGCCCGTGAAATTACAGAGCAGGAAGCAAAAATATCTAAAGAAGATAAAGCAAGTATCCTAGTTCCAAACTTAGCTAAAGATCTTTTGGAAGAAGTCGCATTTACAGCACGTAAAAGTGAATATGTAGATGCTAAAAGTGGGGTGAGTGCACGACTCACAATCAGTGCAATGGAAAATCTTATGGCTGCTGCAAAATTACGTTTAATTGAAACCGATTCAGAAAAAACAACCATTCGTTTAGTTGACTTTATGTCAATAATCCCTTCGATAACGGGCAAAATTGAACTTGTATACGAAGGCGAACAAGAAGGAGCTGATGAAGTTGCTAAATTACTTATTGACAGTGCTGTAATGGTACAGTTTGAAAGCACCTTTCCTCGTGTCTCTAAACTTGAAAAAGAAGGAGTGAAAACCCCTTACACAGACCTGATTCAGTGGTTTGATAACAACTTTATTGAGTTAAACTATACAAGTACAGATGATGAATTCTTTTCAAGTCTTAAATCTATAAAACCTCTGACTACACTTATTGAAGACCATGCTGGTAAATTAAACAGCCAAGACCAAGCCTTTTGCATGGAAATCATTCTTTGGGGATTAACCATTAACAATAAACTAGATAAATCGGAAAACAATACCGCCTATAAATTTGACTCTGTAGGCATAAGCCAGTATTTTAACAGAACTAATTAAATACTAATTGATTATCAATTTACTAATAACTGTATTGGGCAGTAAGTTCTAACTTAAAAAAATAATTATGGATAATATAGCTATTACATTAGAACGTTACAATGCAACATCAATGAAAGTTAAACATAATGACTTTGATATTTTTATAGACCGCCCGGTTAGTCAAGGGGGAAATGGTGAAGGATTAATGGGCGGACAATATTTATTAGCTGGTATTGGAGGTTGTTTTTGCAGTAATTTAATTGCGTCGGCAACTACCAGAGATTTAATTTTAGAAAATTTAGAGGTACAGATTACCGCCTTTATTTCTGAAGACAAAGCTAAACATTTTTGTAAAATTGATTTAAAAGTTAATTGCGATTGTTCGGATAACAAATTGCTAAATAAACTAATTCTAATCTCAAAAAGAGCATGTATTGCCATTAACACAGTAAATATGGGCGCCGAAATTAATGTATTCCAAATTGGAAAATAAAGCTGTAAATATTGTTTGGTTAAAACGGGACCTTCGTTCTCAAGATCATGCCCCTTTGTTAAAGGCTGAATGTGCTGGGATCCCTTATCTCATTATCTATCTCTTTGAACCTTCTAGAATTGAGTATCCAGATACCAGTCAAAGACATTTGCAGTTTGTATACCATTCAATAGGTAATTTAGATAAAGTATTAAGTGAATTTAATAGACGAGTTGAGTTGTTTTATGGAGAGGCTATAGAGGTGTTTAATTATTTAATTAAGGACTTAGATATCATTTCTGTGTTTAGTTACCAAGAAAGTGGAACACAAGGCTCTTGGGAACGCGATAAGAAAATAAAACAGTTTTGTAAGTCCAATCAAATTAACTGGGAAGAATCACAACGAGATGGTATTTTAAGAGGCATTAAAAATAGGGAAGATTGGAATAAAAAATGGCATGTTAAAATGCATACATCAGTCATTCAAAACAAATATACAATCTCGAAAGAAATACGCTTAGATCACCCCTTTCTAATGCCTTCAATATTAGAGTCTCAACTAAAAGAGTACCCAAATCACTACCAACCACCAGGAGAAAAAAATGCCTGGAGGTACCTAAAGTCTTTCACTAACCAAAGAGGGTTTAACTACCAGAGACATATATCCAAACCTATGGAAAGTAGAGTGTCTTGTAGCCGCTTATCCCCTTATTTGGCATGGGGTAACATGAGTATTAAACAAGCTTTTCAGTTTGTTGGAACGCATCCTAATGGGACCAGAAACAGCAAAGCCTTCTCAGCCATGCTTACCCGATTACATTGGCATTGTCATTTTATTCAAAAATTTGAAATGGAGTGTCGCTATGAAACAGAGTGTATTAATAGTGGTTATGAGATTTTGCCACATGAAAAAAATGAGGCATTTATAAAAGCATGGAAAACAGGTACTACAGGCTATCCTTTGATTGATGCTTGCATGCGAGCTGTTGAATCTACAGGTTGGATTAATTTTAGAATGCGCGCTATGGTTGTATCTTTTTTAACACTCAATTTAGACCAAGATTGGCGTGAGGGGACCTACCATCTTGCACGTCAGTTTTTAGATTACGAACCTGGCATACATTATCCTCAGTTTCAAATGCAGGCAGGGACTACAGGAATAAATACAGTTCGTTTGTACAATCCTGTCAAAAACTCTCAAGAGCATGATCCTGAAGGGGGCTTTATAAAAAAATGGATTCCAGAATTAGCAAATGTACCAGTGGCATATATTCATGAACCTTGGACCATGACAGCCATGGAACAGACCTTTTGTGGTGTTTTGATGGGAGATACTTATCCACTACCAATTGTGGACTTACAAGAAAGTTCTAGATCTGCCAGAGATAAAATATGGGGACATAAAAAGCATCCTGCCGTTCAAGAAGAAAAGAAACGATTATTGAGAACGCATGTAAATGCGAGGTAAATGTTATTCTTTTAATGCAGTTAGTTTAAGTAAAAACTAAATTTTGTAAATTGTGGGTATGAAAAAACTATCCTTCTCAACTTTCTTTTTTATTTTTTTAGTACTAATCTTTGGATGTAATTTAAACAATACAAAAAAAGATAATTATCGAATTGCTATTGTTGGCCTTGGAATTGAATCAAGTACATTTTCACCTGCAACTACTAATGAAGAAGCATTTCACGCAAAATATGGTAAGGATGTTTTTGACAAATATTCGTTCTTAGCTCCAGATTCAACAATTCGTAAAAGTGCAGATTGGATACCATTAATAGTAGGTAAGGCTTTGCCTGGTGGAATAGTAACTAATGAAGCTTACGAGTCTCTGGTTAGACAAACATTAGATATGTTAAAAGACAATGGTCCTTATGACGGTTTATTTTTGGATATTCATGGGGCAATGAGTGTAGTTGGAATAGATGATGCAGAAGGGGATTTTATTTCAAGAATCAGAAGTGTAATAGGAGTTGAAACTTTAATTTCTACCTCAATGGATCTCCACGGAAATGTCTCTGAAAAACTAGCTAAGCATACGGATTTAATTTCATGTTATAGAATGGCTCCCCACGAAGATTATATGGATTCTAAGAGAAGATGTGTTGTAAATCTCTTAGATCGTTTAGAAAGTGGTAAAGGAAAACCAGCCTATAAAGCTTGGATACCAGTGCCTATTTTACTTCCAGGAGAGAAAACTAGTACCCGCATAGAGCCAGGTAAAAGTCTTTACGAGCAAGTTCCGGTTATGACACAGAAAAAAGGGGTTCTTGACGCTGGAATATGGGTTGGATATGCTTGGGCAGATGAACCACGAAATCACGCTGTAGTTATGGTTACAGGAGATAATTTGGAAGCTGTAGTATCAAGTGCTGAAAAGCTAGCTAAACAATTCTGGAATGATAGAAAAAAATTTAAATTTGTAGCACCAACTACAACGCTTGAAAAAAGTTTAAAACTGGCTATTAAAAGTGAAAAAAAACCTTTTATTATTAGTGACATGGGTGATAACCCTACAGCTGGTGGAGCAGGTGATGTTACACACACACTTAATGAAATATTACTTCGAAATGAATTCAAGGATTCTGATGGGCCTTCATTAATTTATGCTTCAATTCCAGGGCCAGACCTTATTGAGAAAGCACTTAAATCAGGAGTTGGGTCTTTTGTTGAGGGAAATGTAGGAGCAATAGTAGATAATCGCTTTAGTGGCCCAATTCTACTTTCGGGTATTGTTAGCGCAATAAAGACTGGAGATAGAGATGCTGAAGTTGAGGTAGTTGTTAAGACTGGAAGCGTCAACGTTATTGTAACTAGTAAACGAAAACCTTATCATTATGAAAAAGATTTTACAGATTTAAATTTGAATCCGAGAGATACAGATATTGTAGTTGTAAAAATTGGATACCTTGTTCCTGAGCTTTATGAAATGAGAGGGGACTGGCTCATGGCATTAACACCTGGAGGTGTTGATCAGGATTTAGAAAGACTTAACTATAAAAGAATTAAGCGTCCAATGTTTCCCCTAGACCCAGAAATGTCTGAACCTAACCTTAGCGCTAGATTAATAGAACTTTCAAATAAGTAATATTATTTTCTATTTATTAAATAATATCCAAAACAAATAGAAAGTATAGATAAACTAAAGTAGAGTATATCGATTGGATCTTTAAAGCTCTCTGAAAACTTAAGTACTTTTTCGAAGAATTTTACAATTAAAACAATAATAATAACTTTAATTATTTTATTCTTTAATTGATCTAAGTCTCTAATTTTTAAAGTTGAATCATTGAATTTTGAATTTGCAAAATCAATATCACTTACAAATAGCTCGTATATTCCGAAGCCAAAGATTAAAAGAACTATACCAATTAGAAATAAATCAATTGCAGAAATTATTTTAAATAATAGGTCGTTATTACTAGTAATGGATTCGTCAAAAAGTGGATTATAAAATATAACAGCTTCAATTATTTCCCAGCTTCCAATTACTAATAAGGTAAACGACGAAACTATTGACAATACAACTGCTAATATGGTAATGTACCTAGCATTCCATAATATTTTTTCAAAGATATTACTCATGTTATAAATTATTTAAAAAATTAAGTACTAAAGATAAAGAATTACTTAAGCTTGTTTGTAAAAAAGTGGCAACGCTTATTGCTTTAAGTAAAAAAAAGCCCTCCATAGGGGAGGGCTTAAATATATAATTACTCTATGGGCTTAGATCTTTCGTAGATACTTACCTCTTTAATCATTTTGCCGACAAAATTAACGTCAAGAATTTGTTCTCTTGTTCTTTCTTTATCATCTAGCGTTTCAACTATTTCAATACCTGATGTTAACCAATCACTGTTTTCTCCATCTTTAACCTCAACAGTATTAATAACCATCCATTTAACTGTCCACATCGGGTTACTTCTTGGAAACCACTCTTCCAAAGCTTGTCTGTGGGTAGCCTTTCCATTTAACAATCTTGCATCTTGAGTCTTAATTAATATAGAATCTTGAACCATACTCATGATTTTATCAATATCGCGGTCGTTGTGAGCATTAATAAATTCCATATAAGTTTCAGTAATTGAAACGTCTCCTGCAATTAGATTTTGCTTTTCACCTTCATCATTAAATTGATATCCAGTAACTGTTGACTCATGTGAATGTTCTGATCCTTTTTCAGCTGGGCCTTGACATGAAAATAAAGATCCTACAAGTAGAGTAAATAATAAAATTTTTTTCATTTTTTTAAAGTTTAGTTAATAATGCTTAAATATAATATTAAATTGCTTCAAGCAAGTTACTGTTGAAGTGTTTTATTACTTCAATTAATTAATATTTTCATTATATTTATATTAACATACTAATTAATAAATAATATAATATGAAAAATGGAATTGTAAAATTCTTCAATGGATCAAAAGGTTTTGGTTTTATTAAAGAAGAAGGTGTTGAAAAAGATCATTTTGTTCACGCATCAGGGCTAATTGACAGAATCGATGAAAACGATAAAGTTGAATTTGAACTAGAAGATGGTCCAAAAGGATTAAGTGCTATCAACGTTAAGAAAATAGACTAATTTTTTAAGAAGGACTGGTTTAGTTATTTAATTCAAGAGATTTAAATGACAAAATGCAAACGTCTATTTCTGTTAAAAGAAATAGTCGTTTTTTTATGTTAAATTTTAAGTGTGAGTTAATACTTTACTCTATTTCTACCTTCTTAGTTACTAGATAAATACCAAGAAATATTAAAAGCATTCCAAAAATATTTATTAAAGTCAAAGTGTCACTTTTTGTTCCAACTGCGTAAACTATCCCTACTATAGGCTGTAAGTAAATAAATGAACTTACTGAAGATGCTGTTAAATTTTTTAATGCATAAGCATTTAATAAATAGGT
>Ga0209815_1001174_pt1 | contig 17772 bp, 12 predicted proteins | sample CoawatmetaG00DNA_FD_187507 | JGI IMG/M metagenome (GOLD analysis project Ga0209815, IMG submission 187507) | Marine microbial communities from the West Antarctic Peninsula - Coastal water metaG002-DNA (SPAdes) (version 2) | ecosystem: Environmental > Aquatic > Marine > Coastal ...
CCTCATTGGCTGCGGCCATAAGGCCCCATCTTTTTGGATTGGGCTCGGCCCCGCTCGCGCTTGCAGGCATCATGCCGCGGGCCCTGTTCCGCGAATTCCACGAAGAACCCCTGCCCGCCCTTCTCCGTTCAGCGCTTCAGACGGCCACTGACAAAGCCGCGATCGATTTGCGGGTGATGCGAGAGGCTGTTGCTTTGGCCGACAAGCAGCTGGCCGGTCGGCTGTATACCTCTTCAACCGCTCCGCAGGCGTGGCGCATGATCGTCAGCCTTGGCCCCCTTACCAGAGCGGAGCTTGCCAGAGCCCTAGGCGTGACAAAGCGAACAGCTTCGCAATCGGTGTCCTCGTTGCAGGAGGCAAGCATGGTGCGCTTGCGCGAGACCGATAGTGCTATGGTACCGGCCAATGCTGATCTAGTACCGCGCGAATAGCCTCTTCGGCTTCCTGCCGCGTTGCACCACCTTTGTTCAACAAGGTGATCCGAACCCCCTTGCGATCAGCTCCCTCAATCCGAAGCACAGGCACGCCCACACCATTGGCAACAGTCTCGACCTTTCCTGACTTCTTGGGGGATCCTGACTTCTTGGGGGATCCTGACTTCTTGGGGGGATCGACCGCAAGGGAAAGGGCCTTGATTACCTCCAGCACCGAGAGCGACTGGTTTGTCCGCTCCCGTTCGGCAGCAAGCCGGGCTGCCTCCAGGAAGGCCCTCTCCCTCCGGTCCTCGGGCTTCAAGAGCGCTTTGAGTGCGATCGCATTACGAATTCCGAGTTCCTGCGGATTAGCAAAGGCTCTGGTCAACTCCTCGGGCAGGCGAGCCAGATCGAGATAGCGTGTGAGCCAGCTTTCGGACACCTTGAGCCGCTCGGCCATCGTCTTCTGACGGCCCTCGTAGTAGGCGGTCAAAGCTCGCAGATAGTCCTTCGCGCGCTCGAAATCGGTTAGGTCGTCCCGTGCGCGGTTCTCGAGATCTGCGAGCCTGAAGGCCTCCTCATCGCCAATCTCGCGCACGTCGACGAGGAACTTGAAGTCTGGGTAGTTGTGCGTCCGCAGCCAGCTGATCGACCAGTGCCGCCTCGCCCCGCAGATGACCTCGAAATCATATCCGTCGTCACCAGACAGGCGTCTGACAATTGCCGGGATCTCCTGCCGGCCCTGTGCCTTGATGCTCTCAATCAGGTCTGCGCAACGCTCCTCGGTGAGGAGCGCATAGTCGCGATTGTGGCCAGCCCACATCCGGCACCTTGCCGGATCAACAAGCTCATGCGTGCGCGAGACAATCGCGCCGGAAGCGAGATCGGCCAAACGGTTTGATCGCCCGGTAAGCACATTCGACGCGATGCTCGATCGACGCGGCGTGGCGGAATCCTCGGTTAGATCGATCCCGGCGGCCAAGTCGGCGGCAAAACCGCTGTTCTTCCTACTCATGAAAGCCTCCCATTAGCAGAATTGCACGCGTGCAATTTTCCCAGCGGCTCATACCAAGGCCTCCTGCCGGAGGCGCTTTTGATGGCTTGGCCACATCGATCGAATGTCGACTTCGATTTCTGAGTTCACGCCATCAAGGTAGTTAAGGCAGCGATTGCGTACCGCCGAGCTCGTAGCAGGCCCGTCGAGTTCATAGACTGTCATCAGCCGCGCAGTCGCATTGTCGATCTCGGCAGAGTCCTTGAGCGGCGTTCGAACCATGGCGTGGCCAAACAGCGTCCGCATCAACTGCAGAAGCTCCTTCTGCATCGACTTGTTCTCATCGACCTTCGAGGCGACGAAGCGGAGAAACGTCAGTTCCGGGGCAAGCCCCCGATCAGCAAGCTGCTCGATCGTTTCATCAAGCATCGAGAGAAATGCCGCGGTTGAGGAGAAGTCCATTACGGTTGGGGGGACAGGAACCACCAGCGCGTTTGCCGCGCGCAAAACTGACAGGGAGATTGCTCCGAGGGCCGGCGGAGGATCCATGACGATGACATCGAACCGATCCGAAATGCTCTCGATGCCCTCCTTGAGACGGTCAAGCAGGGCCCCGTTCCCCTGGGCCATTCGCGCCGCCAGCTCATACTCGGAGTTGAACAGGCGAAGGTTGGCGGGGATCAATTCAAGGCCATCAAAATGTGTCTTGCGAAGGGCGTAATCGAGAGAGGACCGCTCACCTTCACGCAGGAATGGGTAAAGGGTGTCATCTTCGGTCAGATCGAGATCGGGCACGTAGCCAAAAAGCGTTGTCGCAGAGGCCTGACTATCGCAGTCAATGAGCGCAACACGGTACCCCCTGATCGCGAGGTACTGCGCCAAGTGGACTGCCAGGGTGGACTTGCCGACACCTCCCTTGAAGTTCTGAACTGCGACCACACAGCACGGATCACCCGGCGCGCGGTACGGGCGCGTCCCGAACACGCCGCGCATGTCGTTCAGCTGTGCAAGGGTGTATCTCTCACGCCGGTTGCTATCGGTCCTTGCCGGCTCGGGCAGGCGCCCGTCCTTCTCTGCATCACGGATAGCTGCCGGTGTTCGCCCGACGAGCTCAGCCGCCTTTCCAATCGTGAAGGTTGGCTCACGGCGGGCATCTGATCTCGCGCTTCGAGCAGAGTCGCGCAGTTTCTCCAACACTGACGATGTTCGACTAGCCAGCGTTGCGACCGAAACCAAACGTTCAGCCTCTTCAATCTGAAGTCCGTTAGACACATGCCGTCCTTTCGCAATTGAGAGCGTGCTACACCCACTTGCGCTTTTCGGTCAAGAAATTCGGAAATTTCGAAAGTCGAACTGCCTTGTCAGCCTAAATTTGGGGAGGCGGCGCCCCATCCTGACTCGGTGGGGGCGCGGCGAATTGCACGCGTGCAATTTTGCCTATGAGGGCCGCCCACGCCGGTTTACCCACCCCTCACAAAAGCCCTTCCACGCCGCAATCAGCTTAGCGCCACGAAGCTTCTCCAACCGATTGCCCATGTGGTCGCGAAAACCGCTCGCGATAAGGTCAACATCCCATCCACCGCCATGCTTTCGGGCGACTTCAAGCAAATCGGCGTGCCCGAAGCGGATCGAGCCAGACGACGGGAATGTGGACTCTGACTGCTTGATCGCATGCACCGCACCGGGCGTAGATACTATTGCCCCCTGCCCTGCCGTTATGGTCTCGACGGAACCGGTCCGCCTTGCCTGCCGTCCCGCCGAATGCCGGTCGAGCTCATCTACCGTTTCCAAGACCTCCGGGGCGCCCTTCGGTTCAAACCGGAACTCAAGCTCGGTGACCGTACGCCCCTGCCGAATTTCACGCCATTCGACACGGAAGTGAGCGAGCTGGTCAATTTCAGACTTCGCCTTCTCAAGCACCTTGCGCCGAAGCTGAGCGAAGTCCGTGTAGACATCCGGCGGGATCCCGAGCGCTGCACGCAGTGCCTGCATATCTCCTCGCCAAGTTGCTTGGCGGCGATGGAGGCGAAGGGCTCCAAGCTCGTAAAGCTTGAGCGCATAATTCGAGCGGAAACCCAAGACCGCTTGCCGGTTAAGCACGGCATAAGTCTCAGAAGCCTGGATCAGCTTACGCGCATCGGGCGTGAACTCCCATTCGATCCAGCCCGTCTCTCCGCCATCCTCGTCGGTTTCCTCTTTAGACCGAGAGATCAGGGAGAACAGGAGAGTCGCCTTCTTTCCGCGCCACGATTTATCATCCACAGCAAACAGGGTGCGATGGAGCTCCTGAAGCATGTCGCTGATCCGCTCGTTACCCTTGTGGCCTCGGCGTATATCGGCTTTGCGAATGCGATGAGGACGATCTTCCCATGCGTCTCCACCTGCGGTCAGGATCATGAGCGCCAACAGCCGCGATGCCGTCAGACTAAGCGACTCACCTTTGACGAATTTGATCTCAATGATGTTGCCCGGTTTGGCGAACTCGTCGCCACCCTTTGCCTTCAATGCAGCAGCAACGCGCATCGCACGTCCGGGGGAACCTTCTTCAGGCTTCTCCTCGGAAGCTTCTACTATTGGGCTGTCATCAGTTTCCATGCCATAGTGCGATCAGAGCTTGATTCTTCGAAGGATTGATTGCTGCCTGACCTGACCTCGTTCGTCAAGTCAGGTCAGGATGGGATTCCTTTGGGAGCCCCCAAGAGGTCAGGAATGAAGGTCTGTGAACGGGAGGCAAAATCCCAGGAGATTCCGCGAGTCGGCAAGCTTACGGACAGAGCGCTGATTAGGGGGCAATTTTGATGTTTGCGGGCGAAGTTAGGCCACTAAGCAGCGCGCTGAAGGTCCGTCCCCCACGCGGTCAGGATGGCCCCAGCAGGTCAGGTGAATGCCCCCGCTCGGTCAGGGTTCAGCCCCCATCAGGTCAGCCTAACACCCCCATCTGGTCAGGAAGATCGGCTTAAAGTGCTGGATTCACCTCAAAAATTGGCCTCGAATCTGAATCTCTAGAATCAAGAATCCTTCCGCTGCAAGCAGCGGCGTTTTTATGATGATGTTTCTAAGGGAGAAGGGCCAGCGCCCTCGATACAATCGCTTCCGTGAATCACAGCGGGTGTAGTGATTCAAATTTCCGGTTGGACCCACAGCCGATATCCCTGTCACCAAGCCACCATGAGAACACCCATCAGCCAGTCTTGGCATTGGCAGGCCATCGACCCTTCACGCAATGTTGCCCGTGCCTACCATCTCTGGATCCAAACCGACCTGTTCGGTTGGACGACGATTGAACGTCGCTGGGGGAGGATCAGCTCAAAAGGGCAGGGGGTAACCCTGAGTTTTCCTGACAGGGCCCAAGCCGAAATCATCGCCCGACAGGTCCGCGAAAGACGCAAGAGCGCCTTCAAACGAATAGGAGTAGGTTACCAAGAGGTCGAATGACCGCCTTGCACGCGCATCTGCAAGGGAGGGAAGGGGGGAGGGGGGAGTGAAGCTCATGACCCTAACAGCACTCCGACCAACTCAGGACACGGTCAACCTTGTCACAGCTCTGCGCGGCACATGGCATGGCTCCTACGCTATGTGCCGATGCCCTGCTCATGACGACAGGACGCCCTCATTATCGATCCGCCAAGGATTATCAGGGGTCCTAGTGCATTGCTTTGCTGGCTGCAATCCAAGGGACATCATACGTGCCTTGCGGAGTGCAGATCAAGTTCAAGGCATCGAACCCCGTCCAGCTCGAAATGTAGACTCTAGGCGACAGGCTCAGCGCCTTTGGGATGATGCGAGCAACGTTCATGGAACGCTGGGAGAGCGCTATCTCGTTGGCAGATTTCTGCTCCCGGACCTCCCCGACATCCGGTTCCATCCGCGGTGCCCTCTTGGCCGAAAGCCAAACACTGCGTTTCATCAAGCCCTGCTTGTGGCCGTGCGTGACCTAGGCCGGCTTGTGGCGGTTCAAAGGATCATCCTGGACCCTAGATCAGGCCGACATCGCGGCAAGTTCTTGCTGGGGAGCTGCGGGCAGGGGGCATGGCAACCGACACTGTCTGATGGGGTGTTGGCAATTGCGGAAGGCTTCGAAGACGCGGCCGCCTTCACCCGTCTAACCGGCGTGACCTGCTGGGCGGCCATGGGCGCTGCTCGCTTGCCACTCCTCCAGCTTCCGAAGGAGCTCCATACGCTGATCATTGCCGAGGACAACGATGCACCTGGACAGAATGCTGCGCATCAAGCGACCAAGACCTACGCCAGACCCGGCCTCCGAATTTCGCGAAGATCTCCGAGCTCGGGCATAGACTGGGCGGAGTTTAACGAATGGATGAGCCGTCGGGGCAGTAGCATCGGCGAATGACGAAGGCTGGGACAAACCCGCCATTCCAATGCAACAGGTTAAGCGTCAGCTCTTGTCAAAAGCGGTTCTTCGACGCTTGTCCACGCGGCGTAGCGTTAAGCCACAACCTATGCCGCTTGCGGAGAGCCAGCTCGCGCTATCGAGCGCAAATGCAGACTTCCTAAACTGGTGATTAGATAAGTCGAAAATTTCCCGGCTAGCCCCCAAGTGCCCCCGTGGGCTTTCGATCATATGTCGAGCGACCGTCGAGGATCTTGACGAACGCATCGTTGCGGTTGCTCGCCCGATCTACCAGCCTGTCGAACGCGATGACCTCGAGCATCAAATTGAGTGTCGTGTAGTAGCGATATGCCATCTGACCCCCATAATTTGTGATCACGAAGTCCTCTGATGCCAGATATTCTTGTAACTGTTCATTCCAGTCAGCAATAATGTAACCGCGCACCATTCTATCGGCCGAGATTGGAATCTCGCGTCCCTCGGACGTCTTAATCCGGCCCTTGCGACGGATCGCGGTAACTTGATTCTTCAACTGCGTCACCGGGTGATCCGTTGGGCTCTCGCTGGCGGCAGAATACCCCGTCTTTTGGGGGCGCTTCATCTCTACGATCATCAACTCGTTTTCGTTGTTGATCAGGATGTCGTGGGCAAATTCGCCTTTGGCGCGATACGTCCCGTCAGGCGTCCGATCGCTGGAAATATATTGCGCGTAGGCTAAATCATCATCGAGCAACCAGAGGTTATGCGCGCTGTAGTCTACGTCCTCGCTGTCTTTGTAGCGTGGATAGATTAGCTGATGGACCCTGTCCTCCGTCGCCAAGCCCTCCTCGGTCCGCTTCAAAAGCTCGCGAAAAATCTGGATGACGTGGTTGCGGTAGGCCACATAGACTGCGAGGGCCTCCTTAGCATCCTCTGGGATTTTCGTCTTCACGATCTCCACGAGTTCCTCGATGCTGGCGTTCGGCTTCAACTTCGTGAAATCAAATTTTGTCCGAAAGCGCTCTAGAAAAAGGTCGCGCGCAAGCTGCTCCCGCGTTTCGGTAATTGTGCGTCGGCGCACGAAGTCGGCAGGCGAATTGTTCCCGAGCCCGCGGCGCAATAGGGGGTCGACGGCGATGAGGTGCTCCACATCGGCGACCATCTTTGCTCGTCGCTCAGCAGTGTATTCGCTCTCAAGCTCCAGAATGTGCTGTTTGGCTAGCGCAATGAGCGTTTCCCGAATCGTCTTTTGTCGACCGATCTCTCCCAGCTTCACGTTCAGGTTGATGATCTTGTCGCGTGATTGAGACGAGACAAAGAAGTCACTCGAAACGGCTACGAGGTAGTAATACTTTCTGGGGCCGTCTGCCCCGGCGTCCTCGAACGGTCTATCGTTGAGGCCCGGCGAGATGTTTTCGAGATCGCTGGCTGCGCGGTTGTTCGCGTAGAAATAAAGCCGGTGCTTTTTCGCCTGTTCAATACCCACCTTGAAATAGTTGAACTCGAATAGGGGCTGCTGTCCGGCGACCCCGACCTGTTCTGATCTCGAGCCGCCGATCGACAGCGAGGCGTAAAAATGATCATAAAGGTTAATCGTGGTGCCATCGACGATCAGCGAGAATTTCTTTGGTATTTTTTTCTGGATGAACTCGACGAGGAAATGATCGACGATTCCGAATGTTATGGCATCCACGGCTTCGCCCCCTGGATAGCGATCGCCCTTGGGATCGAAATAGTTCGACACGTCATCGTGCGGCGACTGCATGCGGGCCGTTAGGCCGCTGTCGAAGCGATGTGCGCCCGCGCCATCGTCCGGTGCAATTGGAATGAGATTGTCGTCAGTGGCGAATGGTTCATACTGGTAGGTGCCGGCTGTCGCCGCGCCGCTGGGGCCGGTCTGACGTGACGAGTAAAATACTTTGTCGAAATGCTTGAACGCGATGAAGCGCCCGAACCCCTTGCCGCCCCGCTCGAACTTATTGCCGGTCAACGGGGTTAGAAAGGCGTCGAGGTTCTTCTGGTCGAAGCCGGTGCCGTTGTCGGCGATGGTCATGCTCTGGTCGGCGAAGGAGACCTCGACCTCAATCTGACCCTTCTCTTCAGCCTCGTCTTGCCAACGTTCTTCAATCGAGTGAAGCGCATTGGAGACGGCTTCAAACAGTGGGAAAAGAAACCCCTGCAAACCATCGGGCAAGGTCGCGCGCTTCACCTCCGATGCAAGATCAATCGACTTGTGCTTCACATGTGCCCTCTCAGTAACCGGTGACAATGAACGTCAGTCGAAATCCTACAACGGGTAGTTCACCCTTTCTAGCGAAGGCAGCGCGCCTCCCGCAGGCGCTGGGGCCATCCGTGCGCCTATGGCAGCTTTTGAGAGCTTCGGCGATGGCGTTCAACGGCCCGGTTTACAGCTCAGCCGCCCAGGCGGCCTGATTGGGAGCGGACCGTCGGCTTTGCGCCAGCAGCAGGTAAACGCGGACGGCGATCCGTGGCGCGCCGTTGTAGCGGCCAGAGTGCCGGCCGCAACCGGCTACTCCGCCTCAATTTTCGAGGCCCCGGCTTACAGATCGGGGTCGACATCTTGGAGAAGGCGACGAGTGAGAGAGTGAAAAAGCCTCGAAAGGTCGAGCAGCAGCTTGTCCTCCTCAGTGGTGGAATAAGGGGATACCAAGCTTCCGTGCATGACGCGATTGCGGAGCCTATCCCAAGCATGAAACTCGTCTTTGGCGACCGATCCATCGGCCACGAGCTTCCGGAGCGCCTGTACAGACGAGGTCCGAAGCAGTCGACTAGTCGCCTGCTTCGCCGGCTCCTTCGGACGAGGATCTCCCTCCCAAGCATCGATGTATGCGTTAAAGGCGTCCACGGCCTGCGTGAGCTCCATCAGAGCCTTCGCATCCATGTCCGTGCGAGCGCGCCCCTCCAGCCCAAGCAGCTTGACAAGCGCCTCAACAGCGCTCGCGTAGGTGAGAGCCCACACCCACCGCGACCCACACGCGGCCTGGATCACTTCGACGTACAGGTCTGTGAGCTTGTTTGCCTCGAAGTTGCAATCGCCGCGCTCGTTCCGTGCCCCAACCACGTAGGCTAGCAGTCGCCGGAAGGTCTCCCAGAACCCATCGGCATTTGAAAGCTCGTCGTCACCCTGCCAGAGCGAGCACGCGTCCGAGTCACGCATCCATGGGGGCGACGGGCGCACCCAACCCATGGCCCACTTGTCCGACTGACGAAGAACGAACCTAGGATAGATCAGCTGGCCAAACAGTATACGGAGCGGCTCTCCCAACCAGTTCTCCGCGAAGCACGTTATCAGCACATCGGACGCGGGCGCCCGTACGATGAGCAGATCTGCATCATCGTCCAAGGTCAGAACCACCTCGCTGCCGAGCACGCGCAAGCACTTGGTTGGCATCTCACCCCCCACAGCAGGAGGGAAGAAGCGTCGCAGAATGATGCGCGCGCGATGCTGCCGGGGCAGCAGGTATGCGACCTCGGTTCCCGGATCGAATTCGCCATACTCGTGGAACGATAGGGCCTCGACCTCGCCAGTGAATATCCATGCTCCGCTCTCAGGCACATGAACTTTCGGGATCGTCCAGCCCGCCATTAGGTCCGCCCCATCAGAAGTCTTCACCGTCAGCCGCTCGCGCAGGGTTCCGTCATAAGGGTCGCGCTCAATCCGCCGCAGGGAGCCAAGAGCGTGTCCGAAGTCAGAAGGGGTTCCACGAAGCGTGTAACCGAAAGACATCGGCGTCAGCACCGTGATTTCGCCCGCACCGACAACGATTGGGGCGTCGTGATCACCAGCGAGGAGCGTCATCTCCGGGCAAGCGATAACCGTGCCAACCTCCGAGAGGTGTCTGAGCCGGTCCACAATCGTCACCATCGCGAGAACCTCAATCGAAGAAGCTGCTGTTGTCGACCTTGAGCTCGATGTCTCCGGGATCAACGCCTAGGGGATTCGTGACGGCGCAGGTGACCGTCGCCTCGTAGGGATAGGAGTCCATCGTTCGAAAGCCGATGTCGGCTCTCACGTCAGAGTCCGATCCGTACTGCAGCTCGACGGCTACAGTGCCGGCCACCTCGTATCTGATCGTCTCTGAATTGATGTCCACGACCTCAATGGCATCGATCCAGTGGTGATCTACGGTGGTGTGCGTCGACAGCTCATCCAGCTCCTCGATCGTCTCCGAAATCAGCCGTTCGAACACCCTGTTGTGCAGCGCCGATGCGACCGCCTCCCTGACGGCACTCCGGCTGTCCTCCGCCGCATCAAGAAGTGCGTTGACGGCATCGAGGACGTTGTGGAACAGTCGCCTGACCGGTGCCCCGCCGGCCAAGATCGTATTTGGCCTAACGTGGGTCGATCTGTTCAGGCCGTTGATCATGTCCGCCAACGCCTTCGCATCAGGAGCCACTTCAATCTGCAGCTCTTGCTTTACGAACTCGTCGGGAAGGCCGCCCTTAATGATATAGATCGCGCGCTGCTTTCGCGTGACGGTGTCCGTATCTTCCGCCTGGACGAACCAACCGCACCCACGGACCTCGTCGTCGGGCGCGAGCTTGTGAATCATATGGTTCACCGCTTCGCGGAGTCCGGCCGCCACGAAGTTGCCGCGGATTGGGTTGCTCTTCTGCTTCCCGACCATGATACAGCCACGAAGGACAGTTTTCAGGAACCGGTCCCCCGGAAACCGCGCAATGAGGGCACGAGAAGCCTTCCCAAGTTCTCGCCACGAAGGCACGTCGTCCACCATTCACCGCCTCCCGCTAGCCGCCGATCTTCCCGGAACCCTTGCTAATAGCGGTGAAGCCGGGGTTCTCAGCTTGCACCAACCGGATCGCTTCCCCGAGATTGCAAGCTTCCTTGTAGATGTGGCGAGCGGGATCCTCGCCTTTGCTCGGTGAAGTGGCCCAGAAGTCGTTCCACTTTTCTTCATCGCCCCGCCTCACGATCGAGACGCGATAGATCGATTTCCCCACATGAACCTCCTTCGAGTGCCCGCAAGCGAGACCGGCTCCGCCCTTGATATACCCCGCAACCGGAATCGCCCGAATCTGAACTGACCTAGAGGCAAGATTAGCGCGAGCGGCAACTGCGCATCTACACGCAGATCGCGTGGGGTTTCGGCCACGTTCGCGGTCCTGAACCGAAGGGCAGCTGGCGAGCTCGGCTCGAAGCGACCTGAACGCCGTACACTGGAGCGCTAAGCGGACCGGCCGATTTGCGCCACCCGAATGGCGGGTTTCAGCGAAGGCCGACGCTCACATCAACGCCGAAAAATGTCCGGCGCGGGTCGGATTCGGCCTCAGCGGGGCACCGTCGGCTTTTGGTGAGTCAAGCCACCCTCAGCCAAACTCTTGCGCTACCAAACCTAAACCCTCTGACACCGGAGCCATAGATATCCCGACCCCCGCGTCACGCGCATATGACGCCCAGTTGGAAAGCGCTGCACGCACGTCGTCTACGATGGAAGCCGTGCGCTTCGGCGAAACCCCATGGACCTTTGCGAGCTTCTCGACATGCTCGCGGGTGATGATGCGGCCTTCGCCCAACACAGCCATGTAATGCTCGCCGCCGGGACCGTTCGAGAAGGTGAGGTCGAAGGCGGGCGCAAGCCGCCAGTCCCCTTGGTCGTACATCAGGAAAGCGTGCTGGCGAACATGGTCGTCACGGTTTCGCGCAAGCACGTTGAAGACCATGCGCCGGAAGGCCTGCTCGACGTCGGCCATGCTGTAGGTGATGGCCAAGGTCGCCTTCAGGAACCCGTCGTAGTCGACGCTTGGCATATGCGGCGACGCTTCAAGTGCTCCGCCGAGGCTGACCATGTGTAGCCGCTTGCCCGGTGCTGGTCGATCGAAGCGCCTTGTCGCGAAATGACCCGGACCGTTCGCTGATGGGATCAATCGCGTCTCCGCCATGTCGATGCCTGCGGCGCGGGCCATCCGGGCGTAGGCCTCCTCCAATGGCCCGATATCAGCGGGGTCATTGGTCGCTGCGAACTTGACGATCCATTCCTCACCGGCGCTCTTAGTTCCCGCGGCAGCGAGCTCGTCTCCGGCGGAAAGCTTGCCGTCCGCGTCGATCGCCACGTGAACTTTCGGCCGCGCGCCGCCCGAGCCGCCGCCCAGGCGTACCAGCAGCGCTTCGAGCTCTGTCTCCTCGCCGAGCAGAACCTGACGGGATTCATCGGCCAGGGCATCGAGATCGATGGTACATGAAGCCTCGAACCCAAGCGTTTCGGGCTGGAAGACGAGGGTACCTCGACCCTTTGTGCCCACGAGGGCGAGCCGGTCGACCGCATCAAGATCTTCGAACCGGTGACCCATCCTTTGAAGCCGCCGTTTCAACAACAGCAAGCCCCAGGCGTCGGGCAGGCAGTCAGAAAGGAAACCGTGAAGGCCCTCGAATATTCGGCTGCGGGCAGGGTGCAGGCCAGACTCAGCCGGATAGTGAAGCGGAGATATCGGAAGGCGCGCAGCGATGATCTCTGCCGACCATTCGAGCTGGGCCAGGCCCCCATCCATCGCCAGCCTGCCGACAGAACGCGGCGCTGCAGTCTCGTCGGTCAGCAGTCCAACCGCCAAAGGCGTTCCCGGAGCCAGCTTCATGACCCAATTCCGCTTGAGCGCCCGCTGGCACGCTGGCGCTGCCGCTTGGCTGCCTGACGTTGCTGTGCAAGCAGTTCATCCATGCTGGTCGCCGGAACTTGTGGAAACAGCGCTACAATGCCCTCATCGCAGCGCAGTGCAATGGCAGCGCGAACAAGGTCTTCGATGGATGCCCTGCCTTCGGCCTCCATTCGCCGCCATGTTCTGTGGGCCACGCCTGCTTTGGCAGCTGCCGCTTGCTGGGTGAGGTCAAGGGCCAGCCGGCGAGCCTTGATCCGTTTGCCGAGGCCCGTGAGCTGATCCTGGAGGGTGAAAAACATGGGCCACATATGGCCTATATGTCGTCCTTAGTCAAATTAACGGCCATATTTGGCCTACGAATCTCTCTTGCCGTAAGGCTGAGGTCTCGGCCGCTTTTCCAAGCTGAACCTTGATCTGCGCCCTTAGCGCAATTCCAGGCTTCGCGCTGCCGGACCGGAAGGGGAGGGGGAGGCTGTGGTGCGCATCAGCATCAGGAGCAGCGCATGACCGATCTTTTCACCCCGTTCGACACCCGCCTTGATCAGGTCATCGACGAAGTCGCGCTTGAGATCGCCTGTGGATCGCTTACGAAGATGACGCTCTTCGACGCAATGAAGCGCCGCCATGGAGGAAACTCGGCTGAGGGCCGCTGGGCACAGCGCGATGCGTATGATCTCCTCGAAGCAGGGATGACCCGCCACCTTTTGAGGTCGCTCGCTCCGGTGCGGTTGGACGACATCACCGCCTTGAGTCTCCTGGTTGAGCAACTGCCAACCCATACGGTCAGGAGCGAAGACCAGATCCGGTTTCAACAGTTCTCCACGCCCGCCGATCTTGCGGCACTCGCGACTGTCCTTGCGCAGCCCCGGCCAGACGACATCGTGCTGGAGCCGAGTGCGGGACATGGTGCGCTCGTGGCCAGCCTGCCGACAGTCAGACAGCTACATCTCAATGAGCTTGATCCCAAACGCCGTGAGAAACTCGCTCTGCTGTTCAAACATGCCAAGCTTACCGGGATCGACGGTGCGATGCTGGCTTCCGCGCTGGATCCTTCGCTGCGCCCCAGCCTGATTCTCATGAACCCCCCGTTCTCCCGTTCGGAGGGAAGAGGCGTCGATCAATTCGCTGCTGTCCGCCATCTGCGCGCCGCGCTCGGTCGATTGGCTCCTGGCGGCAGACTTGTCGCTATCATGCCGGACTGGTTCACCACCAGCGCTAGGCTCTCGAAAATCTATGACCAGACGTTCGAGAACTGCACGGTGCAAACAGCTTGCCGCCTTGCCAGGTGCTACCACAAGCAGGGGACCAGCGTGCCGGTTCGCCTCTACGTGATCGACAAGGTTCCCGGAAACATCCGTCCTGCAATCCTCGCTCGATCGAATGTCGCCGAGATTGCCGCGGCGGTTGCAGTGGTGAAGCGGGCAGTCGGTCCTTGCGAGGCTTCACCAATTTACGCACGGCAGCAGACCAAGCCCGGCACGCTTTTCAAGGCGATGCGCACAAGTGCAAAGCCGCCTGCGGCTAAGCCGCGCGTAATCGAAGCGCCATCGATATCGCCGCTTGTTTTTCGCAGCCTGGCAACGCCGCGCCCTCTGGGCGAGCAGGCCGGTGTCTATCTGCCCTACCGCCCGAGCCGGATCGACATCGATGGTGCAAAGGCGCACCCGACCCCGCTGGTGGAAAGTGTGGCCATGGGCTCCATACCAGCGCCGGTGCCGGAGTATTGCCCCAGCCTGCAGGGCCGCATCCTCAAAGAAAGCCTGCTTTCGGAAGCGCAGCTCGAGACGGTGATCTATGCCGGCAATGCCTGGCAGCAGTATCTGCCGGGCCTGTTCGTCCCGGCTGACGAAGGTGTCGCTCTCACTCTGGCCGAAGACGGACACAGCTACCGCAAGGGCTACTTCCTCGGTGATGGCACTGGCGCGGGCAAAGGCCGACAGATTGCCGCCTGCATTCTAGACAACTGGCTAGCCGGACGCCGCAAGGCGATCTGGGTATCCAAGAACGAGAGCCTGCTCGAAGATGCGCGCCGGGATTGGAGCGCGATCGGCGGGATGACTGCCGACATTCAACCGCTCTCCAGCTGGAAAATCGATCAGCCAGTGCCGTTCCGCGAGGGGATCCTCTTCGTCACGTACCCTACGCTGCGCAGTCAGAGGCAGGATGCGACCCGCCTGAAGCAATTGCTGGACTGGGCCGGGGCGGATTTCGAAGGTGTCATCGCCTTTGATGAGAGCCACGAAATGGGCGGGGTGGCAGGAGGCGAGGGCGCCCGCGGGAGCAAATCAGGTTCCCAGCAGGGCATCGCCGGCGTCATGCTCCAGAACCATCTGCCCAAGGCCCGCGTGCTCTATGCCTCGGCGACCGGGGCCTCTGAAGTCAACAATCTCGCCTATGCGGTTCGGCTCGGCCTTTGGGGACCAGGAACGGCGTTTGCCAACCGCGAAGATTTCATCAGCCAGATCAGGGCAGGTGGCATCGCTGCGATGGAGCTGGTGTCGCGCGACCTTAAGGCCCTTGGGCTTTACCAAGCACGGGCGCTGAGCTTTGCCGGGGTCGAGTACGAAATCCTCAAGCACGACCTGACGGCTCAGCAGATCGCTGTCTACGACACCTATGCGGATGCTTGGGCAATTATTCACCAGAACATGGAGGAGGCGCTCGCGCTGACCGGTGTGGTCGACGAGATCGACGGCAGCACGCTGAACGGCGGCGCGAAGGCCGCAGCCCGCAGCCGCTTCGAAAGCACCAAGCAGCGCTTCTTCAACCAGCTGCTGCTTTCGATGAAGCTCCCCACTCTGATCAGCGCCATCAATAAGCACCTGGACCAGGATGACGTGGTCGTGGTTCAGCTGGTCTCGACCGCCGAAAGCATCCTCGACCGAAGGCTCGACAGCCTTTCACCCGAAGAGCGGGCCGAACTCGACCTTGATCTCAGCCCGCTTGATGCGGTCATCGAATACCTCGAGCGAGCTTTTCCCACCCAGCAGATGACGTTCTACACCGACGACACCGGTGCTACCCGTTCGACGCCGATGTTCGACGAGGACGGCCGCCCCGTGCACAACCAGGCTGCGATCGCCCGGCGCGCCGAGCTGATCGAGCATCTTTGCGCGATGCCGCCAATCAAGCCAGCCCTCGACCGGATCATCGAACACTACGGGACGGATAAGGTCGCAGAAGTCACCGGGCGCACAAAGCGCCTCATTTCTCAGGCCGATGGTTGCCAGCGCCTCGAAACTCGCTCCCCCCGAACGAACCAGTCGGAAACCGACCAGTTCATGGATGGCCGCAAACCCATTCTCGTCTTCAGCGATGCAGGCGGAACGGGGCGTTCTTACCATGCCAGCCTTGACGCACCCTGCCAGAAACGGCGCGTGCATTTCCTTCTAGAGCCGGGCTGGCGCGCTGACCGGGCCATCCAGGGCCTCGGCCGCACCCACCGCACTCATCAGGCGAACACCCCCCTATTCAGGCCGGTCACGACCAACTGCAAAGGTGAGCTGCGCTTCACCAGCACGATCGCGCGGCGCCTCGACAGCCTTGGGGCATTGACGCGTGGCCAGCGCCAAACCGGCGGCCAGAATCTGTTCGATCCGGCGGACAATCTCGAAAGCCCTTATGCCAAGGCGGCGCTCACCAGCTGGTTCGGCCTCCTCGCAGAGGGAACGCTGAAGAGCGTGACCTTGTCCGACTTCGAGCAACGCAGCGGATTGACGATCGTCTCCCAGGATGGCGTGCTCGAAGAAGACCTTCCCCCGATCCAGCGGTGGCTCAACCGCATTCTTGCCCTGCCGATCGGCATGCAGAACGCAATTTTCGATGAGTTTCTCGGGCTCCTCGAAGCCCGGGTTTCCGCGGCGCGTGAGGCCGGTTCTCTCGATGTGGGCGTCGAAACGATCCAGGTCGAAAGTGCCGACGTCATCGAAGATATTGTGCTGCGGACGGATGCACGGACCGGGGCGACCTCGCACCTCCTCCAGCTGGCGCTCAGGACGCGTACCCGGCCAATCACGCTGGAAAGGGTGAAGCAGCGCCTCGAGCTGTCGGACGGGTGCATGCTGATGCACAATACCAAGAGCGGCAGGGCGGCGCTGGCTGAGCCGTCCCGGCATTTCATGACCGATCGGGGCGAACTGATCCGCCGCGTCATTCTCCACCGACCGCTGCGCCGCGAATACCATCACCTTGATGATCTTGCCGAGTCTGCGTGGGCGGAATGTCCTCGGGAGACCTTCGAGCAACTTTGGTGTGCCGAAGTCGCCGAGCTGGCCGAGAAGCTGACAACCGAGAAGATCTACCTCGCCACAGGACTGCTGCTGCCGATATGGTCGAGCCTTCCGATCGACTATCTGGAAGTGAGGCGAATCGTCGATGAGGAGGGACGCAGCTGGCTCGGCCGCATCGTTCACGAGCTCGACGTCGCAAACCTTTTGCAGAAGTTCGACATTACCTCGAATGTCGAACTCTCGGAGCAAACGATCCTCAAGGCGCTCGGCGAGCATCGGACGATACCTATCAAGCAACCGTTCGAGGCCACCATCAAGTCCTCGCGGGTCGCCAACGAGCAGCGCTACGAGATCGTTGGCGCCCCCGTCGATCAGCTGCCCTGGTTGAAGAGCATCGGCTGTTTCACCGAGATCATTTCGTTCCGCACAAGGGTGTTCATTCCGACAACGGCAGCAGAGGCCGTGCTGGCGGCGCTCCTGATGCGGTGATGGGAGGCAGCACCGAAGGCGCTGAACCCACGGTGACTGCGACAAGTGCACAGGATCTTGGATGCTTGAACCCGACAAACAAGGGGAGGGGGAGGGGATCTGTGCCCCGGTGATGGCCGGGAGCAGATCAGGAGTGACCGAGATGCTGATTCCCTTTTCCAAGCTCTATTTGAGCGATGCGAACGTGCGCAAAACACGCAATGACCAAGACGACGCGCAGCTTTCTGCGGACATCGAGGCCCGCGGCCTCCTGCAGAACCTGCTGGTGACCAAGAGCAAGAAGCGCGGCCAGTTTGCGGTGATCGCCGGTGGCCGCCGCCTGCGGGCCATTGGCATGATCATTGATCGCGGGGCCTGGGCTGCGGATGCCGAAGTAGAATGCAAGCTGCTCGAGGGTAGCGAAGAGACGGCGGGCGAAGCCTCGCTCGCCGAGAACTTCCAGCGGGTCGGCATGTCTCCGGCTGAAGAATGCCGCGCCTTCCAGCATTTCATCAAGGAAGGCAGCGATATCGCGGCCGTAGCCAAGCGCTTCGGACTCACCCAGCGGTTCGTCGAAGGCCGGCTGCGCCTTGCTAGGGTCCGGACCCAATAACTGGATTCCCACGGTGATCAGATTGTGATTCAGTGCCTCGGCGAGGAGGCGCTGATATGTCTGATTTCTTTTGGTTTTCCGATGCGCAGTGG
>Ga0209815_1001176_pt1 | contig 17769 bp, 24 predicted proteins | sample CoawatmetaG00DNA_FD_187507 | JGI IMG/M metagenome (GOLD analysis project Ga0209815, IMG submission 187507) | Marine microbial communities from the West Antarctic Peninsula - Coastal water metaG002-DNA (SPAdes) (version 2) | ecosystem: Environmental > Aquatic > Marine > Coastal ...
TCCTTGAACGTTCTCTTAGCCGCGTCCATCTGAGCTTCAACTCTGCCACCGTACTCAGACAAGTATCCTTTGTCCAAGTTCTGCATGCGGTCTTTAAGATGCTTGTTCTCGTTCATAAGCTCTTGAGCAACGCGAGTAGCCTCTTGGCTTACTCGTTCCTCGTTTCGGTACTTTTCCGTAAGCTTAGAGATACGCTTTTGAACGTTGGAACTATAATTCTCAAGTTCCTCATCGCTCTTTTGTTCCGGTTCTGCAGAAGCATCGACTTGTTCTGACTCCCCCTCCGGAACATCAATCTCTACCTCTATAGATTCGCCTTCTAAAACTGTTTGTTCTTCTGCCATTGTAGCCCCCTAAACGTGCTTGATGTCATCTGGTTCCAGAAGAGTGGCTATCACCTCGTCATCATTAATGATGCGAACTTCACCGCCCTCTATCTTAAACCTAGACCCAGAATATCGGCCTATACAAACCCAGTCGCCCTCTTTGCACCACGGGTCAACCTGTGTGCCAAACTTTGAAGGGTCATCATAAGCCAAAGGTCCAAGCTTTAAAACGTAAGCAACTACTGTTGCCACCGCTTCTCGGTCTCTAACCTCATCGGGTATGTGTAAACCACCTGTGGTTTTGGATGCCCCCTGATAGGGCATTACCAAAAGCCGCCAACCCGTGGGTTGAGGAAGCCTATCAAGAAGGGATTTATCTAAAAGGTCCGGGTCCAGCACTCGGTCCTTGGCGTCAACATACGCGCCATCAACAACAGAAGGGTCCGACACATCGGCCTTTCCTTTGTTCATTTTTTGCGCGAGATGTTCAGGAAGATATAAGGTCTTCGACATCTTCTGCGTTATTCTCCAGCAGGGTTTTTAGCTCTGACCGCGCATAGGAAAGCCCCCGTATCTCTCCCACCAAAGATTTATAATGCTCCCAGTCTTTGGCAACACCATTCGATAGAGCGTCCGCGAGTTCCTCTTCACGCTCTCGCAGCACTTTATACAAGTACGCAGCTAATGCAACACCGTCCATCAATCTTCCTGATACAGGTTATTGAATATCTTGTTTACGTCCAACGTGTAATCAAGATCAGACTTTGAATAGTGTACTTGCTGAGACGGCCTAAAGTCCGGCGCTCCTTCTCCAATCTCAAACCAAGCAGGGTGAGTGACCCGAACTCTGTTGTTAGGTAACGCCACTATGTTCCCTGTCCACTCCCCCGCATCCAATAACTGAAGGACATGAGACTGCTTGTGTTGGGCAGGGTCATCCGCAATCTCACTTTCCGTATAGTCTACGGTAAACAAGTATTTAGCTGGATACATCTCACCGTCTATCTTCGCCATCCAAGGGCATGGAGTGGCCCTGTCTATTACATAGACGGCATGATGATGAGAAGAACAATCCCACGGTTGAGCATCATACGTCTGCATAGGGTCCGGCCACTCCTCCAAAGGAATGTCTGCCACCAACGCAGTGATGGGCATCCTTGCCCACATTGCTCCGCCATGTACTGTGTCTTCTTCTTCGTCCTCTGCCTCGCAACCTGTGAAGATAACCTGAAAACTAAGACACCTATTAGGCATCGAAGTTACACCAATCACCATCGCATGCAGAAATTCCCCGTGGTACTGCTCATGGTTATGAGTATACTCACGCCTTACCCATGCCTTAAAATAAGGCACGTTAGAATGTAAATAAGCCATATGTTATTTAGCGCGACCGCCCTTTTTCATTTTAACTTTAGCACGACCACCAACCTTCATACCCTTGGGTTTAGCGCGACCGCCAACTCTCATACCCTTGGGTTTAGCGCGACCACCGACTCTCATGCCTTTGGGTTTAGCGCGACCACCGACCTGCATTCTTACTTTGCCGCCAGCCTTCTTACCTTTTTTCTTCATCGCCATGTCCGGCTCCCTAGATAAAGTATGCTTATCAATACACGTTAGTTTCGTCAGTGTCAATTTTTACTGGCAGGCAATACGCAACTGCTCTGTCAGAAGTTGTAATGCCGTGAGTGCTGTATCGCTCCACAAGAGCCTTTGCCACTCTGTTGCAAACGTTCAACTGATGAAAGTACAGGTCATCCACTGCTAACAAACGTTCGTCCCCATATCCAAGATACAACATGAGGACGAATACGTGCATATCAAGACATGATCTCGAAATGTGGAGCATCGATAAACGGTCTGCGCGACTGGGAACGGCGTGTGTCGATGTAACTGTTCATTGCATTTTCCGAAGTTCCGTCCCACGCACCAAGATCATCTATCGTCCAAGCAGCGCCCCACCGAAGTTTTACCCCCACTGCATCTGCAGCTTCCTTCATGGCGTCCGCGATCTCATCGTACAGATTAAGCTCCCATCGACCACCATCGCAATAAGCCATCAAGTCTACAGCATTACCGTCAATGTGTTTCGATTTCATGGTTTGCGAGGCCCCTTTTGCAACTAACGCCTTCTGCTCCTCTATCGTTCGAAGGCCGCAAATCACACTGAAGTCCTGCTTCGTAACGCCGATAGCGTACTTCACGACAGTTACCAGATCGTCGTTGACTCCTTCGAGCCTTGACAGGCTTCGTTTTCCTAACTTGTATCCCATGCTTACCTCTTTCCAAGAAATTGTTTAAACCCACGTATGCCAAATGATGCGCTTATGGCCGTTAAAAGTGCGTACATATACCAATCTGGCGCTTGCTGAAGCTGTTCAAAGCCATGATGAACAACACCTTCCATGCCCGGAATAAAGCATAAAATCATAGGGATAGACAGAATAATTACAAACCATTCATCCTTCCAAGACGAGTCACTATTTTGTGCCATAATGCGCTCCCAATCGGCAACGCTTGTTTTTTCTGACAGCATGATCTTAGACCTTGCTTCCGCTTCAGTCAGCTTTAACTTTGCCTCGGCATTATTTTTATCGGTCTTGCCCTGTAGCCAACTACTAGCAAGAGTGCCCAATGGGCCTATTAAAGCCTGTATCATTTTTCATGACTCAACCATACGGCGAACGCGCCCGTCATGGCTCCCGTAACAACAGAAATTATTGAAGCCTGCTGTGTGGATAATGCAGGCATCGCTAAGGCCCATTCAATACAACGAACATAAACTATCGTCATTACAAACATCATAAATCGAGGTAGTATTTTATGCTCTAGTATCTTTTCAAAAGCTATCGTCATCGGTTACTCCTTTACATCACTGACATTAAAAAATAAATCCCACCACCCATAACTACAATGATACCTAAAGACAGGCCACCTATGGCGGCATTGTTTTGTATCTGTCTCTTGGCTTCCATTGCAGCATACACAGTTTCTTCCCGCTCTTTGCGTATTTCTCGACGCATTTGAAGCATATCATCGTATGTTGAAGGCCCAAACCTCATATTAAGCATGAATTTTATTTCTTTTTCTTTTTCAAGCAATGTTTTCTTGCGGATGACAATATCCATAGCTTCTTGTTCTATGTTGTCAGTACCGTGTGTTTTTTTGTCTAACCACGTAGGGTTTTTGCGCTGGGATTCAGCCCGAGTTATGTCGGCAACTGCACCATACCACGCGCCAAGTTGCTGGCTGACATCCTGTATCTCTCGACCAGCGCCAACCAACATTTTAACGCCTTTAAAGGCCGCGTTAGCGGCGGCAAATGCCGTTACAGGGTCTATCATGGACGCACAATTATCCTAATCCCTTCCGCATCATAGATTCACGTTGCATCTCAATGCGCTCTTGGTTTACTTCGTTTCGGTTGTCGGCAATCTCTTCCTGCAAATCCAAACGAGCCGCATCCGTCACCGCACGTTGCTCTAGCTTGGCACCCTCTATCTCAATCTTAGCCTGATCCATAGCAGCTTTGTGCTCTGCTTCCATCTGCTTGATCTGAAGTTCCTGCATGCGGATTTGAACCAGTGGGTCTTCTCCACCACTCTTCTGACCCGCCGCCAAACGAGGCATGATATCCGCCATCAACTCCGCTTCCACTACCGCAACCTGAGCCTCTACCTGCTCAGGGGAAAACTGTTGTGGTTGTAGTTGCTGCATCTGCTGCTGGGCTTGCTGCGGTGATATAGCCCCTGCCTGAGCCATCTGTTGTAGTTGCTGCATCTGCTGCTGTGGTTCCGCAACAATAGACTGTATCTGCTCCATAACCGCTTCACGGGCCTTCAGTGAGACATGCTCCAACACATGAGTAAACAGACCAGCCAGAACAGGGGGAGTGTTCTGCAGTATTGGTAAACTCAACAAGCTCAAGTGGGCTTGTATGTGGGCGTCATGGTCTTGAGGTGGGAATGCCTTAGCTGGCTGTCCCGAGATTATATCCGAGTTCTCCATCGCAGGGTCCTTTGGCTGCGGTTGAGGAGGGGGAGGAAGTATCTCGCTAATGTTTTGCACCTCCAACGCCTGATACATTCTTTTATAGGCTGCATGGAGGTTATGCATTTGCGGGTTTGACTGAGCCAACTGGAGTTGTTGCTGGGCCAATGTAACTCGCTGCGCCATCGAAAAAATGTTAGGGTCACTGACTGGGAGGACGTCAACCCTGCCGTCGAAGTCTTGCGCCTTAACCTGCTGGGGTGCCCCAGATACCTCATATGGGTAAACAGGAGGTAGGTTTTCAGCGAAGATACGCGCCAAAAGCCGGAACTCGGTTTTCTGCGCGTAGTGCAAACGTTTGTGAATCGCGGACATAACCTTCGATCCACGTTCCAATAACGCAACAGTCGTGCCGACTGGCGTCTCTTGGTTCATGTCTGGAACCTGTTGGTCTGCTACAGATATAAAGCGTCTGCCATCTGCAACTAACCCGCCAAGCATCTGGGCCAAGGTAGCCGAAGGCTCCTTGTAGGGCAGAGGAATGATTGAATCCCTAATTGCACCGCCCGGAACATCAATGTCCCGCCACTCTCCCGGTTGCAGTGGCTCATCAGAGTTGCGAACGCGAACACCACGAGCTTTGAAACCTGCAGGTAAGTTCGACAGCGTACCCGCATCAATCAACTGACGCAGCAAGCTTGTAGCTGCACGGCCCAAGCCGCCAATCATATGAACTAAACCAAAGCCATAAAACCCTAGTCCGGGCATAAACTTGTAGTGAACAAAGTATTGACGCTTGCGCATCATGGGGTCGCCCATGTCGAAGTTGCGCCGAATAGACAGGACCTGTCCCGAGTTGTCATCAATCGTAATGATATATGGCAGTTTTATGCCCGATGGCTCCCCCGTCTCAGGGTTCATGTCCTCGAAACCATCAATGTCCATGTCCGCATGCATCTCTAGCACCGTCAGAACATCGTCCGAGTAATTCTTTGATAAGCCTTCTAGCTCGTTAACCTTCTGACGAACAGAGTCAGCCTCAACGTCACCACCCTCCTTCAGATCAACGTCACGATACATGCCGCCAACCTGCATCTTGCGTACATCGTTGATGTCCATACGCAAAACATGGGTAACCCGATTGCTCGTAGCTAAGTCAGAAGCAGAGTACGGTACAACTAAGTCTTGTGCTGGGATAAACTGTGCCACAGCACGTTGTTTAGTGGGGTCAAAGTAAACCTTTTTAAACGTAGAGCCAGAAAGAGGGAGATAAAACAGCATCTGATCCATGTCAGGATCGTACTCTTGCATGATCTCCGTAATCTGGTAGTTCATAAAGTGCTCTACCCGATTAGCCTGATCCTCACGTTCTTGGTCCTGCAAACCCATAAGACGGGTTCTAACAGGGCCACCCGCTGGCAAAAGCTCCTTGTATGCCTGCGCCTGAAACTGTGTGACACTCTCGCTAATCATGGGATGCACAATACCGGACGCACCCTCAAACGGACTTGTGCGCTCCTCGGACTTTAGACCCAGTAAATCTAAACCCTTGGTGTACGTCTGCTCCCAATCGGACCTCGACTCTAAGTCTTCCTCGTACAATCCGCGAAGATCAGAGGATATCTCGCCAAGAACACCGTCATCCAAGTATTCTGCCAAGTTTGCATCAAACGGAATGTCATCAGGGATATCCATAGGCATCTCTTCCATAGACTGGACTATCGCCCCGCCCATGCCGTCATCAATAACCTCGGCCCCGTTAGGAAACTCCATAGGCACATCAATCGGCACTTCTATGTCTGGTGACATCACCATTAGTAATACTCCCGTCTGCGAGGTTTCCACTCATCCTCTTGGTCATCTTCGCCGTCCAGATAGATGAAACCACCCTGCCGGAAACGCATTAAAGCTAGGGTCATACTATCACAATAATCGTCATTGTCACCATACGGAAAAGATACAACCTCTTCGATGACCTCTTCAGGAAACTTCTTGTCCATCGGATACCAAACAATCCCCGCCTCGAACAACGGAGCTACCAAGTGCATCCTAGTGACCTTATCTTTGCCCCTGCCCGGAGAAAAACCCAAGGCAGGGATGCCCTTGAGACGTAATTCGTCTATCAAAGGTTGTCCAGTGGCCTTGGCTTCGATGATAACCATGTCTGGTTCCCAGTATTCGTGCTCATCATAGGCCATTTCCTTTAATTCAGGGAAACTCCATCGTCCACGCTGCGCATCCAGCAAAATTATGTGGTCAGGACCGCCCTCTAGCGGGTTAAACACGCCCCAAGTCGTAATTGCGCTGTAATCCGCGCTTTCCTTCTTCGAAAAGGCCGTATCATACGACTGCATGATGTACTTTAAGGGCGGAATCTTGTCCTGCTCCCACGGTTGCCACCAATCGCGCTTGATAATCGCAGATTCCGAGGCCGTGGGCCTCTGTTGCCACTGCGCAGACCACTTTGAGACAGGTAAAGACGCTTTGATTCCAAGTAATGCGTCTTTATCCCAGAACTCAGGCCACAAAGGGTTGCCACTAGGCATAATCGCAGGAAATTCTACCACTTCCCACTTGTCGGCCATGATATCACCGCCCTGTCGGGCCAGTAATCGACCCGTAAGGTCCTTCTTACCCCAGCGGGTCATAACAATTATGATTGCACCCCCCGGTTGTAGTCGCTGACGGGGACCAGAAGTGTACCACTCATACGCATTGTCAAACGCAGTGTCGCTCATAGCGTCCTGCTCCGAGTGCGGATCGTCAATAACAAACAAATCCGCGCCACGACCCGTGACAGCAGCACCAACACCCGCCGCAAAATACTCGCCGCCCTTGTCCGTGCCCCATTTTCCCGCGCCCTTGTTGTCTTCCTTCAAGCTCGTCTCCGGAAAAATCTCCCGATACGCAGGATCGTCAATTAAATCTCGAACCTTCCTACCAAAACGTACAGCCAGTTCTGTATTATGGGTAGCCTGAATAATTTTTAGTTTAGGGTTGCGGCCTAAAAACCATGCAGGCATTAGGTAACTAGCAAACTCGGACTTCGAATGACGAGGCGGCATGTTAATAATCAACCGCTTCAACTCGCCACGAGCCACAGCCTCCAGCTTCTCTGCAATCACCCTGTGATGACGGCCCTCAATGAAGTTCTCATACACATGATGCGCAAACGGCATGAACTTGTTCTGCGCCTGCTCTTGCAAATCAAGCCGCTTCTTGGCCTCAGTTAAAGCCAGTATTTCTTTCAGCGCCTCTTCGGGAAGCGCGTCAAAGCTCTGAAGGGTCATCTTGTTCCTCTGCGGGATAATAAACTATTACCAACGTCCTACATCTAGGGCACGACAAATTCGTCTCCATAACATAGTCCTCATCGTCCTCTATGTCATGGTCCCCGCCCCAAATTAACTCGGTGCTACAATGCCAACAGTTCATAGTCCCTCCGAGCTAAAAAGAAAAACCAAGGCAGATAGCAAGAGGAACACGAAGGAACCTTGTCCACCGTATCCTCCTCAACAATCTCTTTTCCACAGTGCCGACATTTCATGACTAACCCATAATCGGAGTCATCGGAATGCCTGCAATGCCCATGCCTTGAGCCGACATGCTTGACGGCACTATATTAGGAGGTGTGTAGTTCATGGCCTGAGTATAGTTCATAGGTGCAGCAAACGGCATACTTGTTGGAGCACTACTCGCAAAATCAGGAAATGGACTGTCTACAAAATTACCCTGATACTGAGCAGGAGCAGAGGCAGGAGCAGAGGCAGGATTATACGACATACCCATTACAGGAACGCACATCCCCGTTACCGGATCAGTCCGATACCCCTCGGGACACGGATCGTAGTTGCCGTAGAAGTTGTTATCATCACCATCGCCCATTGACGCTGCTTCCGCATCGTCAAACGTTTTTCTAGAACGTTTTTGGAAGTTCTCATAAGCTTGAACAATGGCAGGATGCACACCAGCGGGTTGCCCATCTTCACCTCTAAACCGTCCGAATCCCAAATCCTCTACTGCGTCTGCAAAACCAACAACTCCGTTCCTCAAACCACCAAGTCCCAAACGAAGGTCTGTCTCCATCGCCGAACCAAAGTTCCGCAGCCGATCCCTATAGGTTTGATTGTCTTGAACAGGGCCTTGGGCTGTTTGGCCCGGGGGTCGCATCCGCTTATCGCTTTGGTAATAAGGAACATTACTATAATCTAAATTCTTAAAGTCATCGTCGGTAGGAGCCGGTATTGTAGTCGGCTTTAAAGTAGCGGGGCGCATTACAGGGCGAGTCATTCCACGAGGTGGCCCTACATCCGGACCTCCCGGTTGAGACCCTTGCCCACCTCTGCCACCTCCAAAAATGCCACTGAAGAAGTCACTGCGCTGCTGCTCGTAACGGCTCTCACGCTCACGCTCCTTGGACCGCTGACTTGCTGCGTAGTCCGAAGGACTGCTTTGAGTTACTGTTCCGTTACTGTATGTTACTGGCATATCAATTTTCCATCCTAAACATGTTTCCGATACTGTCTTTTAAACTAGCAATGCCGCCCGTAAATCTATCCATAGCACTAGGCGGTCGTTGAGGAACCTGTAAGGAACTTAGCTGCTCAAGCATAGGCTGTACGTCCTTGTCCAACATACCTAACCCCATCTGCATCGCCCGAAAACCCTTGGCCTTCGGATCACCCTTCTTAGCCTCCATGACAGCCGCAGCAAACGCCCTCATCTTAGGATCAACGCCCGTAGCCGCTGCGCTCGTAATGCCGCCCGAAGCCTCTTGATCCCTCAACGCAGCAAACGCAAGGTCCGATTCTGCCTCATTAGTAGCCGAGGGTCCCGCAGCTTGGTTCAAGTATTGCCCTGCAATACTCTTGGGCGCAACAATATCGGGTTCCTCAGCTTCGTTCGTAATGCTCAAAGCTTGGTACGGAGCATTTTCCGACGTCCCGTCCGTCATTAACGCAGATAACTGAGCCGTGATCTCGCTAGGCTTTACTCGCGCAGAGTTCTTAGCCTCACCCTCATAATAAGAAATGTGAGGCGTCTCACCCAACATCCTAGGTAAACTCGCATACTCTTTGGACAGCCTATGACCGTACTCGTTTAAGTTGATACCGCCAGATAAGTAATCGTTCAAGCCACGGTTCTGCAACAAAAACAAATGTGCGCGGTCCTGAACCTCCGGAGTAAACTTATCATCCCTAGACAAAATATTGTTGTTCAACAACAACTGCATCGTGCTTTTCTTAATCTGACCAGCACCCGCAGCACCACCGTTATTGCCCGAGTTCTTCTCCTGAATCGCCATGATCTCAGCAACCGTCAACTCAGTTAAAGGACGCTCAGACTTAATCTTAGTCTGCGTGTTCCACGCATCATAATTCTGACCAGACTCAGCACTGTATATCAAATCTAATAAATTACGAACCATCTTCATATCATATACCCCATTGAACCAAGGCCCGTGAGCCTAGAAGCAACACGACCACCGTTCGCAAAATTAAAGTTTTGGTTAGCTTTTAAAATGTCCGGTAAAATGTCCACAAGCTCACCGCTCTCTAAAGTCTTCCAAGCATGTTTAAGGGAGCTTATAGGAAGAGGTTTACCTATGTACTTGTGAAGCTCTGCACTATCTGCAATTAAGGCAATATTCTTTCTTATGTCTGTGTTGGAGCTAGTAACGCTACCTAGTCCAAACCCCCCGCTTGTTTGCGTTGCCGTTTCTGGGCTATCTGCCTTATTGCCCCCAAAATATATAGTCTGCGGGTTATTGCCCCCGCTATTAGCTCCTGTCGGTTTAACCCGTACATAACCGCTTTCGATCATGTCTAGTACCTGATCCTGTCCCGTGTGTCTTTTTTGAAAAGGTAGCTCTGGGTCAATTTTAAAATCAGAAATTTCCCCCCCTCCATGAATGTAATCAGGAGACTGTCGAAAAACAACGGGAGGAACAGGAACCGCATTACTAGGCGCACCCGTCAATGTCAACGCATCCATCAATACAGCCTTCGCTGGCTGCTTGGCTAACGCTCCAAAAATCCCCATGCCAACAGGCGCTAACGTCTCTAATGCCGCCTCAATACCCGCAGCCTTCCTCTCCTCAACAGATAACTCAGAATCAAAAGCACGACCACTCGCAGCCATGCCACGCATAATCCCCTGCGCAGGATCAACCGCACTCACGAAATCTAAAACCTGCTGACCACTCGTCCGAAGCTCTTTCTCCCCCGGTAAATACCCAACAGAAAATAATGGATTCATAACATATACCCCATCGAACCAAGACCCGTGAACCGTGAAACATCAACACGACCACCATCCCTAAACACAGGCATGCCAAACTCTGCAACAGCCTTGCGAAAATTATCCGTCATCTTAAAACCCGGAACCATAAACAACTGATCCATACCGTCTTGATCCGCACCGTACATCGGTATGTCCTCCATCTTCGGCATCTCCAGCTTCGAATCAGCGCCCAACTTGTTCAACACCTTCTTTAAGGCCCCCGGAACAATCTTGTCGTAATACTCTTTCTGTCCACCCAAATCGCCATACGTCATGTTCTTCGCCATCTGACCAGTGCCCAACGTGAAAAAATCCGCACCAGAATCCGAAGCCTGTTCCAAGGACCGACGAATCGCCATGCGCGTAATCGTAGCCGTGTCATATAACTTGCCAACACCTAACTCCGAAGCCGTCTTATTTCCTCGCGTGTTTCTCAAGTCCGTCAACTCAGACATCAACCGATCAACCTGTTCCGTAACAGGAAGCTGGGAAAACCGCTCACTATAACCCTGCTGAACAACAGACCGAGAATCATTAGCCTCAACTATATTCTTTTTAAAAATCGTGCCCTCTAATAAATCCAGTATCTCCTGATCCTTGGGACCTATAGCACGGTTTGTAGGGACCCGTGAGCCGTGAAACATCTCAACTTCAGAGGGTTTTTGACCCCCAGTGTAATACATAGATTCAAGAATTTCAGCTCTGTCAGAACCAAGGTCCTCCAAAATCTTCCGGTTCTTTAATATAGTGCGTGAACTGCCGTTCACATCAGACTGTATCTCGCCCAAATGAAACGTTGAACCACCGCCATCTACGTCATACACAGCAGAACGAGTGTGGAATAAAGTAGGGCCTTCCATCTGAGCTTCAGGATGATGACCCGCCGTCTTGTTCTTTAACTTATTAGAAAGATTAGAACCCAAGAGGTTATCACGTAACGTATATACCGTCTCTAAATAATCAGTGCCGCCCGGAGTGAAATACTGCTCGTAATCAGTGCCTGCACCTCGCATCTCCGTAATCCTGATTGGAGAACTTAAATCAATGTCATCAGAAAACTTGCCGCCCGTCATGCGCTCCTGAAAACCAGACAACATCTTCGCAGCCGCAGTCCCGTCAAAATTCGTTAAACCCTTCAAGGACATTAAACCACGAGCCTCTAACTCAGCGTCCGTAACACCCTGACTCTTTAACGCCTTAAACGCAGCCTCCCCGTCAGGAAACTTCAAACCAGACTTCCTAGAAACAGTCTGTAAAGCAGCCTGTAACCCGCTACTCGGGTCCTTAATTTCGTAATTAAGCTCAGGTGGCGTTACGGGAACCTGCGTGAAATTCAAGTTGCTAAAATCTCCTCCAGCCGCAATAGCTGCATCATCAACGTCAATAGGAGGACCGTCAGGAAAAGCACCGGGTACTGGAGTTCCATCACCCTCATAACCAACAGCAGAAAACGGGTCATTAGGATCAAAATCTCGGTTGGTGATGGCGTTGTTCAATGCCTGAGCATCAAAAGTACCGTCATCTCCCGTAACGTCAGGAAACGCGATGCTAGGATCAAAATCATCAACAATGCCAGCATCGTCACGAGCCTGAGCAGCCGCCTGAGCCTCAAGAAACTCGTCATCAACGTTTAAACGAGACTGCTGATCCATCAACTGACGAACCTCAGCAGGAGTAGCGCCGTTATCCAACATCTCCTGAATATCATCCGCGTCCGGAACATACTCCGGGTCATAATAATCAGCAACAGGAAGACCCAACGTCTCGTCATCAAACATAACACTCTGCAACGCTACATCTTCCGCGTCCGGATACTCCCGATTAAACATATCAAGAAGCTCAGAATCAGTCATAGACGCAGGATCGTCAATTAAAGCCCCGGAAGCATCCAAACTGCCCCTGTCAGCCCCGTACATCGCCTCAAAATTCGTCTGATCAGCCGCCCGAGCCTCAAGAAACTCGTCAATCGCAGTTCGTTGCAAATCATAATTGTCAGCCCTAGGCCCAGCTTCGTTCCTAGCGTTAACAGGGGCATCCACCCGGTCTGGAGTTGAATCAATGCCCATCATAGACATCAATGTACGACGAATCGGCTCACTTAAAAACTTACCAAGACCAACACCCAATAAAGCCTCTGCAGGCCCCATGCCAGCCTCTATCAAATCACTCATCTCGCGCTTGCCAGTAGGTGAATACTTCTCAGGCTGAGAATAACGAGCCGCCGCATCCTTCGGACGCATGAACATACTAACAACAGCATTAAAATTAGACGCATCGTCCAAACCTAACGTAGACGCAATCCCACGCAAATTCGGAGGAATAAAACGAGTGGTGTCTATCGTGTAACGATCTGCCATGTTATCGAACCTCGGACCTTGGTTACCGTAACTATAACCAAAGAGAAATGAATTTGCACCCAGATTTTTTCCGAACGAAAAAACACCGGAACAATTTTACCGAACTAACACTATAGGACGCCGCACGACCTGCGTACCTCCTAAATGGGGGGGATGGGGGTCGAGGTTGTCTGGCTACCGTTGCAATTACTCGTAGTAACCCCCAAGACATGCTTCCAGAAAACATAGGGTTGTTCTAGGGCCTTGTGTTTTTCAAGAGGCATGTGCTTTCTCTGGAGCTTGCTTGTCTGGGAACGGCTCGTGCTTTTGCTAAGGCTTATCACGTTGCTGGGAATTTGTTGCTTGGTCCTGTGGTTTTTGGAGCTGTTAACCTTTCACTCATGAATCAAGCCCTCAAGGGGTCTTGACCCTAACGGGTGAGTATAAGGGCTAAAGAGATTCATTCATTCATTATTGTGCTTCGCGCATTCTTTTTTTCTTTCTTTGTTATATGGCCCCTGAACCGGAGCCATACAGTCTCCGAACTGTAGTCGGCGAACAAAGATGTGTTCGATCCCTCTTTTACGAAACAGCATCGGCCCGTTATGCGCTCTAGCAGGGTCTGCGGATGACGAGCTTATGCGTGACCACTGGAATCACTAATCCATTCCCGACTTTTCTAAAGGGAAAAGCTCGTCCATTCCTTAGTGCTTCTTGTCGGCAACACTCGCCACCTTGCCAGCCTGCTAGGTGCGCTGTGGCACATTATATAATATATATATGAACCCCCGTGGGCATTAAAACCCCGTTGGGCCACTTACAAAATGCACCGTCAACCCCCAAATGGCCTTTACTCAGGCCATAGATCGTAAGGACGATCACACAACTGGGGGTCGGGGCCTATCACAAAATGTACGCAAATCAGAACCTGACGCTCCCATCATTTGTGATAGTGCGGAGTACCCGCTCCAAGACGGTGCAGCAAATGACGCGGCATCAGAACCAAGTATGATTTCCCCACATTTTCTGTCGCTTCGCTTAGACCCCTTGACCGTTCCCTCGACGCCGACACGCTAAGAGTGCGGTCGGCAAGTCTTCGGTGCGATTTTGAAAGGCGGCAAGCATCGGTTGTAATGCACACAGTTCCATAAGACATTACATAACTTTAAAGGAGCACCAACAATGGTCATCTTTCAAAAGCTACACGATCTCAAGGACCACGGCGAAGCGCTGGGTTACTACAGGTTCGAGGTCAACATGTACCTAGAACCACGCCCAAACTACGGCTCCGAGGTACGGTTCGCAGTCGAGTACAGAGCAACAGAGTCCGACTCGACCGAGTACCGTTACTTCACCCGCGAGAAGTTTGAGGACACCGACCTAGCGTTCGAGGAAGCTCGTGAGTTCGTACTCAACATGCCAACACTGGATGAGCATCGTCGGCAGGACACCGTTCGCAGGTCCGAAGCATACGAGGAGCGGATATTGGAGGACGCCGCTCACGAGGACGATCCGATCCTAAAGCAGCACATGCTGGACAAAGCCGCTCGTGAGTCCAGCGACCGCAAGCAGTTGTTGGGCCTGTTCTACAAGCAGGGCTATCACATCACCGCTCAGTAATTACCAACGCGGGGGCCTCGGCTCCCGCACCATTCAACCAAACTGGAGAACCACATGTACGACGAAGATATCAAGATCGACGCTGACGCCAACGCGCTGGCACAGCTCATCATCTCAATCGTTCAGTCCGCAAACAAAGGCAAGACTGACGCCAAGATCAACGAACTCCAGAGCAAGATCGACGATCTGGAAAGTCAGATGGATGAGTTCGACATCCACGACTACAGTTACGATGTGGGCGAGATCGCGCTGGAACATCTCTCCAGCTACGGTGGTCTCCAAGAAACCGTTACCGAGATCATCAACGAGCACGACTTCTCGGACTCGGAGATTCCAGTTGCCAGCGGCACAACATTCACCGTGACGGTGGACTGATTTGGCTTGGCTAGACAGCAATGTCTGGAAGAGAGGGTCGCGGTGGCGGCTCTCTCACACCAACGGAGAGTGGATCACTTCAACCCAGCACAAAACCAAGACCAAGGCATTAGTCGAAGGTCGGAGGATGCTACACGAAGGGAGGACCAAACAACTCAACATCTTCAAAGGCGATGGCACATGGGAGGCGTCAGAGGTGTCTGATGTCTTAAATGGAACATCCAACCCAATCGCAGCAATCACCAAACTAAGGAACAGCATATGACTAGACCAACCCCGCAAGAAGCAGGCCAAACGCTGGGATCAGCTATAAAATTCCAACTGGAGTTCATGGTTATGATGCAACACTCAGACCGCAACGACGAAGCGGCGGCAGCATACAACAGGATCATCGCCCTGTGCGACCAAGCAGGGCAACCAGTCAGAAAGGACGCAGCATGAGCGAAGATCAGCTAATCTCTAAAATCAACGCGGTTATTGCGTCGTGGGTTGACGAAGAAGTGCAGGCTAACGACGCCACGGTCACACCTAAGCAGCGTTTGCAAGAGCATCGGGTTACGTTCCTCACGGAATTGGTGCTCTCATGGGGAGCCGAAGCATGAAAAGCTGGCCCATCTGGAACGAAATCACGGCTTGCGTATACAAATCTTGCAAGTCGTATGGCGTCAAAGCAACAGGCGAGGTGACGGTCAAGGTCGGCACCTCTGCCAGAAACTCCCACATCTTCCTGCGACATACCACTACGCATCGGATGTTGGACAACGGAGACCGAGAGTATCGGTTCTACCTAGACGGCGAAGTGATCCGTCGAGCGGTTCTAAAGAAAGGGGCTACCGCGATTGAATACATCACTGACTAAACAACTGGAGCAGCTACCCCTCAAGGAGCGGCTGCTCTACCTAGAAGAGGTGTTGCGAGACAATCGCAGCATCTCTCGACAGTACACGAAGCTGATCGACTACTACCAACAACAAGCGGTCGATCAGGGGCTGGCAGCGTGGGTCTACAAACCATCAAGAGAGCTTGCCCCAACCAAAGATCAGTTCGTTGGCCTCTTCGGTCAAGGAGCATTCGATCAAGTAAAACGTCCATCCAAACCAGAAAGGGACCTAATATGGCTCATCAAATAGACTTCATCGACTTCGGATCGTTCAAACACTGGGAGATCAGGCAATACTACGACCTCAACCCTGACCTCTCCATCCTCACCTACGCAGGCATGCTGGGCCTGACAGGTGGCGAACTCAAAGACATCCTCATGACAGATGGGTCAGCCATCGACAGAGAGGAAGAAAAGACAGCGCAACTAATGTTCGAGGAAGCAGACGAAACCTTCGGCGCAGATTACTAAACAAACAGGTGGTCCCAATCAGGGGCCACCGCATAACTCAAGAACTAAGATTGAGCGGCTAGTCGCCGCCTGCTTCAAAGAAAAGATATTGAGTGCTGCGCACACTCTATTTTTAAAAACCAACAGCACACGCTCCTTCGTCGCATGTGCTGTTGGTTTTAGTAGGCGGATTCCGCGCCGGAAGCCGCAAGACTTGGTTGGAAGCCGCAAGATTCCGATAACCGATCGACCATCCGAGGCCGAAGTGCCGAAAATAATTCATCAAAAGTACCGTATCGGCTGCAGCAACCGCTCTTGATGCCTGCATCAAGGGCCTCGGACCCATGACAACCGTCAAATAAAAGAAGCAACTTGGTACTGGGGTCTTTGACCAAGATGAAATTCAGACCGCCACGCGCCCAATATGCTGCATTCCACGCAACTTGGTTGGGCGTTAATTTTATCCGGTTACCGGAAGACACCTTTAACTCTACCCAAAAGGGTATTCCATTCCAGATTACATGTACATCGGGTATTCCCCCGCCATGCTTGTTCTCAATCCTTGTTGCGAACGTCTTTTTCGGCAGTGATTTCCTCATTGTATTCCAAAAGTTCGCCTCCGGTCCCTTGCTCATCGGTAACATCCTTGTATTCAGCTTCTATATCGAATGCTTGCGGGTACTTTTTCTGCAGATCAGTAAGCCGACCAACAATTTCATCGCGTGATAGTTGATCTATCGTGTTAACATTCTCCCTCCGGTCCACTGTCAAGCCCCCCAAAGCTGAGCGAATTTTTTCAGCGTTGATTGCTGCAGAATATTGACCGTCATCTTCTGCCCCGCGAGATAGCTTTGAGAGCCGTTCTAACTGCCCAATCATGGTCACGCCGTAACGCCGCGCTCTCTCCTCCCTAAGTTCCTTCACGCGCTCCACAACATGCGGGTAATCACGCCCGTTAAGCAGAACTGTCGCCTGCTTACTGGATAGCTGATAAGCATACCCCGACTTCCTTGCGCTATCAGTATTAGTATAGATGCCTTCAGCGACATGGTTGGCAAACGTTTCTTGCCGCGTTGTCAAAGTAGGGCGATGCTTGCCTGTTTCTCGTGCCATTTTGCTCCCTTTTCGGTGTAATCAATTTGTAATCATTGTAATCAATTTCACCAGAAAACGCCAACTAAAAGTAGTCGGGCGCAACCGGAGGGCGAGTACCGTGTCACAATTAAGGACTATTTCTAGGGGTTTTGTAATCATTGTAATCACCTTGTAATCACTCTGGGCTGGCTTAGTCCATGTTCTAAAAGGATAATTGTTAGGGTGATTACAAGATTACAAAGATTACAGGATTTTTTTTAGTTTTTTTTTTTTTTTAAAATATCTGGAGAAAGGTCTTTATGTACTCTTGTAATCAGTAACGTACTATGCCATATGAGTAGGGTATCATCATTTATGGAGGTTTAAGATGAGCAAGCAGCAAGAACTAATGAAGAATATCGCTGACAATGTTGTT
>Ga0209815_1001179_pt1 | contig 17760 bp, 16 predicted proteins | sample CoawatmetaG00DNA_FD_187507 | JGI IMG/M metagenome (GOLD analysis project Ga0209815, IMG submission 187507) | Marine microbial communities from the West Antarctic Peninsula - Coastal water metaG002-DNA (SPAdes) (version 2) | ecosystem: Environmental > Aquatic > Marine > Coastal ...
ATCATCAGTGGGATAAAGTAGATATTGAGAGAAAGATTTATCCATAATGGTAGACACACTTTTCTTTCCGGCAACAACTTCTCCGTGCTGTAATTGGGCTTCTAATGCGGGGTCGCAACTACCTCTACCTAAGTAAGGAACACTAGCAAAAGGGCGTTGAAACAATTGTAATTTCTCAAATGGCTTTGTCTGCTCGGTTTTAATAACGAGATTGGACTCATCGTCAATTACGTTTCCATTGAGTCCATTTCCGTGAGAAATACCACTAAATGTCATAGTGGGTTGTTGAACGGCAAAGTTAACGTGTTGGGATGAGGTGTTTTCGCTAAAAAAGCTTGATAAATTGTGATTTGCATATCGGGTATTATGAACGTTATTTTGGGTTTGGTCATTTTTATCAGAACCAATACGGTCGGTATTATTGAACAAATAAGGGCTAACTGTGGACATCTTATATTTATACTATAGTAAGAGAATGAATTTCTATATAAGGGGATTATTATATACAAATTAAAAACCTAATAATTGGTATGACGAGATAAATTTCTTGCACAAGCAAAATCATTACCTTCTTTACAAGAAACCATACTTCCGTAACAAAATTCGCTAAATGCTTGTTGGTCGTTAGGGATTGTAGTAGTTGGATTAGAACTAAATGGACGTAATGATTGTTCGAATACATATTGATCCCCTAAATCTTTAAACAACTTATCTGCTATATCGGGTTGGTCGGGATTGGATTCAATTACCATCTGTTTCGCACTATCTAAGATTTTATTGTTTACATTTTGATTAAATGCTGCGGGGGCAGGTTTTTTATTTGGGTTATAATCATAATCAGTCATCATAACATTACTAAATGGATTACTTGGTTCAGGTTCATCGAACAGATCGGTAGGTATTTCTTCTCCACCTTGAGTTAATAAATCCATCGCTGGGTTTGCAAATCCTTCTTTTACTTCTTCTACCACTTTTTTGGAGTCAACCTTTACTCTCTCCTTTTGATGGTAATAATGAAGAATAAAAATAGAACCTATTGTAATTGTCCCTATAATTAGATGACGAATACCGCCATAAAGAACAGTGCTAACTAAGGTAAGTAGAATTACGGTGCGTGTTACTGAATTTAACTTCTGTTCGTATGTCATACTTTCAGTAGGGAAAAATTCCATTAAATATTTGGATGCAAACAGCACGTTTGGGTCTTCTCCCCAAAACGGAATATACTTGCGTTTTTTATTAGTGGAAATTGTCTGAGTAGTAGTTTCTTTCTCTATCAAATTATCTGTCATAATTATATCTAATCCTATATATAAATTAAAATATATTTCCGCTATGAAGATGATATAATTACACATTACTAAATATATCATCATTCAATTACCTTCCTAACACATTTTTCATGAATTTGAAAGGTTTCTTCTTTGTCATCATTCGGTATGATTTTTAGAATGCATTTGGATTTCTCTCCATATAATGGTTCCGTACATCCATTCTCTTTTTTCTTATATGTTTTGGGTCTAGGTTTCACTTCTTTAAGTGATATAGTGCATCTGGCACGAAAATCTTCATATCGTTCCCTTACATCATCATAAGATAATCCCGATTTTTTTCCTAACATTGTATTTATTAGTTCGTGTAACTCATATACATATTTTGAGAACGTTTCGCGATTTTCCATATGTTTCATTTTAAGTGGTAACTTTTTGAAGTTATCTTTCAGATTTTTCCTGCATTTACCACACGGTAATACATATTTAATATTTAGTATATAATCACGATAATTTCGTTTATCATATTTAGTAGGGTTCACCGGATAATTAAAACTAATTGTATGCAGTGTATGCCACATACTGGGTCCCCATACACTTGTTAGCATACCATCACCACTATTATAATCATTTAGCGAATATATCTTCTTATGTTTTATGGTTTTACTTTTCACCATATTCAGTTATAATCTAATGACAAAATATTATTTACTAAATTTTATTCGTTTTTTCCAATACAAAAAGTATATCCATAATCTATATAATGCCTGGATTGATTGAAGTTGTCAACAAAATTGCCCGTCCTTACTATAAATATATAGTAATGATAATCGCAGCTATTATTTTTGGATATGCTGCTAATTACGGATATAATGCGTATTTTGTAAAGAAACAAGAAAATAAATTTGCTGATGTCCCAAACGCAAATCGCACAAATAAAGAAGTGAGTGTAATGTTTTTTCACGTTGACTGGTGTCCTCACTGTAAAACAGCATTACCTGAATGGGAGAACTTCAAGAAACAGTACAACAACAAGGAAGTTAATGGGTATATTACCAAATGCGTGGATGTAGACTGCACTGATGAAACAAGTGACGTTCAAAACATGATTAATAAGTACGAGATTGAATCATATCCCACTGTTAAAATGGTAAAGGACAAGAATACAATTGAATTTGATTCCAAAATATCAACAAGCACATTGGAACATTTTGTAAATTCTATGTTGATGGAATAAGTTGGTCTTCGTTTGCCATATAAATATTTTCGGTTGATGTGAATACATTAGTTATTACATCAACACCATTTTGTATCAATTCTATCCGTCGGTCGGTGTTATTGGTTGTTGTAACAATATCATAGATAGATATTTCAGGCGAACCAATTTTGAATTCATTCGGAATAACGTGTTGCACTTTGGGTAAAAATGCGGTGATCACTTTTTTTAATATAACGATTACATAATCTAATAATGATGATTTTTCATCCATTATATCTGTGTTGTTTGCTGTAGTATCACTACATAATCCTATTATTTCTGACGGATTCGCACCGTTTTCTATACACTTATCAACAGGATAATTTAATAACAATCCACCATCGCAATAACATTTGTTCCCTTTCATTAGTGGTGAAAATATAATAGGAATAGAACACGAACTATATACAGCATCTATTACTCGCCAATCTGGATGCGTTTTATACGATATATCTACTAATTCAAAATTCATAATTTCAGTTGTAAATATATGGATTTCTATTTTGGTAATATCATAGAACTCTTTCATAGTAACATTAATGGGTATATCTTTCCCCAAAAGAAGAGATGAAAATGTGTCCTCAATCGTTTTTATACCAAAAATCCCTCGTTGTTGAATAGAATCTAATATAGAAAAAAAATCAAATTTAAAAACATTCTGCCAAGGACGCTTTATCAGGTAATCGTCCATAGTTTTCCAATCATAATTTAGAGCAAGAATTACCGCAAAAATAGAACCAACCGAAGTACCATATATGGTTTCTATATTTTCGAATTTCCATATTCCACGTGAATAACATTCTTTTAATATCCCATAAAAAGAAAACCCAGTTACTCCTCCACCAGAACAAACTATATGGCGTATTGTAGATGGCCGAGTGTAAGGTAGTCGCATTTTTAGATGTATTTATACGTATTATTTATTTATATTTTTTCTTATTACTTGTATATTACCAATGTCTGTATTTATTCATACTGATGAAACAGATGATATTCAAAAGATGAACATAAACGAGTTGTTTGAAAAAAAACAACAACGCGACTTAAAAGAGCGCAGTATTTATAACAAATTATTAAACAGAGTTCATAGTCGTATAAAATTTACATCCAGAAGTAAACGTTGTGAAAGTCATATTTGGTTTCAAGTACCTCAATATATATTCGGAGAACCTATATACAAACAGGGGGACTGTATAGGTTATTTAGTAGCAAAACTTGAAGAAAATGGCTTCCACGTTCGGTATATTCATCCAGCAACCTTATTTATAACGTGGGCGAATTGGATACCCGATTATGTAAGAACTGAAATTCGTAATAAAACGGGTATGGTGATAGATGAGAAGGGAAATATAGTAAAAAAAGAAGAAGAGGAAGAAGAAGATGATATGACTGGCAACTTATTTAATAAAGAACAAAATAACTTACAAAAGTCACGTCGTGAATATAGTGATACAGATGATTATAAACCGACAGGTGCTTTAGTTTATAAACCGGAAATGCTTGAAAATTTGGGAAAGAAAGTTACTTTTTCGTAGAAAAACGAACCCGTTTGGTTTTTTTACCACCTGACGTACGAGACCGTTTGGTTCGTTTATGATAACCAGCCCCATTCTGTGATCCTCTTGGTGTGTTGAGTTTGATGTTAAGCTCAGCAATCTCGTTTTTGAGACGGGCGATTTCGTCAGTTCCAGACTTTTGTTTATCATGTCTTACCTTAGCGTCTTTAATAATCATATCAAATAATCTATCAAATTTACTTAAGAATTTTTCGGAATATTCATTATCTTGTAAAAGTTTTGTTTGTAGCACATTAATAAAGTCGGTAGTAAATTCTTCACTGTCTATTTTTGTTCGCAATTTATTAATCGTTTCATTTGTAATCGAAGTAACAATAGTGGGTATTTTTGCATTTAAATTATCACACGTGTAATTTGCTATTTGTTCCCCTAAAGTTAATGCTTTATCATATGCTGCTTTATCAGACGCATCTTTAACGAAATCATTGGCTTGTTCTGCTACTGTTGTTACAACTTGTCCTGTGATTTGTTCGGCTGCTGCGGTTACTTTATCCATTATTTATAATATACCGATATAAAATTGAAAAAGCAATTTGAAATAACGGTTAAATAAAAAGTGCGTATAAATTTGTATTAATAAATATCAATACAAACTAAATGTCTGACCTTGTTTGCGTTTTATCTAAAGATGTTAGTGATACTGGTTTAGTCAAACCAAAAAACAAACAAAAAACTCAAAAAAAGAAGGTAAATCGTTCAAGTAATGATAAATCAAAATTATGGGATATTTACGATAATGATAAATCTGATATTATTCAAGACAAAAATAAGGATAAAATCGAATGTATATATGCTAAAGATGCAGAAGTATGTAACCTATGTAAATCTCCTCTTATGATTATGGAGAATGGGTTTCCAACGTGCACTGGTAGTATGTGCGGTGTAATATACAAAGACGCATTAGACTACTCACCTGAATGGAGATTTTATGGTTCTGAAGACAAAAACGCAAAAGACCCTACGCGATGTGGAAACCCAATCAACCCATTACTAGTTGAATCATCATTCGGATGTAAGGTAATATGTAATAATAAATCTTCATATGAAATGAAGAAAATACGTAAATGGACCGAGTGGCAATCTATGCCGCATCGTGAAAAATCTTTATATGAAGAGTTTCAATTCATTACCGTAATGGCACAAAATGCTGGAGTTCCACGTATATTTATAGACCACGCGATGGTTATTTATAAGGATATTTCAGAGCAGAAGATGTTTCGTGGAATGAATCGTGATGGCATTAAAGCAGCTTCTATATATATTTCTTGTCGCCTGAATGAATGTCCTAGAACAGCCCACGAAATTGCTGAAATTTTCAAATTGGATAAAACCAGTGCCACTAATGGTTGTTCTATGGCGGTGAATATTTTACATAATATTGAAAGGAGTATTGAACCTTCACAACAAGCTGAATTATGTGCGACATTACCTAGTTCATTTATCGAAAGATACTGCAGTAAATTAAATATAAATAACGAACTAACTATGCTCGCTAGGTTTGTAGCAATTAAGATTGAAAAGAATAATATTATCACAGACAATATTCCACACGCTATTTCAGCAGGTGTTATTTATTTTGTTTCTCAGTATTGTAGCTTAACTATTACGAAACACGATATTAAACAAATATCAGGGGTCAGTGAAGTAACTATAAACAAATGTTTTAAAAAACTAGACATAATTAGCGACAAGCTCTTACCAAAATCAATACTAAATAAATATGCGTAATTTTGAAATATATAATTTTGAAAAATCATTTTTTATAATTATGTAATATATACAACATGTTTGATTTAATTTCTACTATTGAACCAGAACTAACCCATCCTTTTATTATTCTATCATTATTGATGTCTGCTAATTATTTAGGTGAACTATTTCCTTGTAAGGTTCAGTCTGTTTTTTCAAACAACATGATAGTAAAACACATATTAGGGTTTTTATCATTAATGTTTTTTGTTGTATTAACTAGACCTAATTTATATACATCCAGTAATTTTGTATATGTATCTGTATTATTATATGGATTTTTTATGTTCCTATCTAAATTGAATTACATAATTTGGTTTCTAGTATTTGGCATATTTGCTATTATATATGTTTCGCACATTTATTTAACTCAAATTGAATCCGAAAATCAAATAAATCGTAGTAAAATAGGGGATAACACAGTAAGTCCTACTGCGGATGACAAAATGCCTACACAAAATATTACAGAGAAAATAGAAACAATTAAAACCGCACAGAAATATCTATTATTTACAGTATTCCCAATTACGGTCGTTGGATTTATTCATTATTTGGGTGAAAAGAAGATAGAATTCGGTGATACTAGATTTGATTATAAACATTTTTTGTTCGGAAAACCTAAATGCAAGGATTCATCTCCAGAATACAAAGGGTTTGTTGATACAATGATACACGCGTTCAAATAATTATATCGCATAATAGGTATATACAATTATATCGCATAATAGGTATATACAATTATGTCTTTTAATTGTATATACTAACAAATTCCTGATGGACGCTTATATAGAAAGATTGTTATCTAGTAAAAAACCTACAATAGAGCAAGCACGATTACGGGATTTAGTAATAAATTCGGATAGTGAAGATGAACCGCCAATACCTATACCAAAAGCACAACCAATTCAAAAAGTTTCTTCAAATATGTCTATGGAAGATTATATAACTTCTATGGTCTCTCACGATGATGTAATAAATTCGGATAGTGAAGATGAACCGCCAATACCTATACCAAAAGCACAACCAATTCAAAAAGTTTCTTCAAACGCATCAAATATGTCTATGGAAGATTATATAACTTCTATGGTCTCTCACGATGATGTAATAAATTCGGATAGTGAAGATGAACCGCCAATACCTATACCAAAAGAACAACCAATTCAAAAAGTTTCTTTAAACGCATCAAATATGTCTATGGAAGATTATATAACTTCTATGGTCTCTCACGATGATGTAATAAATTCGGATAGTGAACCAGAACCAGAACCAGAACCAGAATCAGAACCAGAACCAGAACCAAAATCAGAACCAGAACCAAAATCAGTTAGTAATACCAATGTCGAATATACTGAAAAAATAGAAGCAAGATACGTAAGAGTTCAAACCGCAAAAGAACGATTTGAACGTAATATTCCAAAAATTGTTTTTATTGTACCATACCGTGATAAATATTTAGAAAGGGAATTCTTTGCGGCACAGATGTTAAAAGTATTAGAAGATTTTCCAGATACATACTATAAGATTTATTATATTCATCAAACCGATACCAATAAGTTTAATCGCGGTGCCATGAAAAATATAGGCTTCTCAATCCTTAAAAATCAATACCCAACTTACTATAAAAATATAACACTTGTGTTTAATGATATTGACGTAATGCCATATGATAACAAAACTATTAATTATGAAACAACATCAGGAAAAATTAAACATTTCTACGGGTTTAAATATGCTCTTGGTGGAATATTTTCTATAACTGCGGGAGATTTTGAAAAAACGAATGGTTTTCCAAATGTATGGGATTGGGGATATGAAGATATTATATTTCAAAAAAGGGTTATTGCCAAAAATATATCTATTGATTACTCACATTTCTTTCCTTTCAATGATGGGAATATACTTAAGTTAAAATCTGATAATAATAACCTACTCGCCCGAAACGTTCAACAATATAATATACCAAGAACTGATGGTTTATATACTATATCTGAGTTAAATTATGTTATTAACGAAGAAACAGGAATCGTAGATGTAAAAAAATTTAATTTAAATAACAATAATACATCCCCATCAACTACACCAATAACAAACGTAGTTGCAACCAGTATATATAAACCTATTAGACGTTCGGGTAGGATGTTTTAGATATTTACGTTATGTATTAACTTTATAGCCAGCCCAATTTCATTCGTTGTCTCCCAAATACCAGATATTTTTACGGTTATCTTATTATTAATTTTGGTATAATTACTTATATTTAACCGTATGTTACCAGAATATAACTTTTTGGTTAAAACAGTAACATGTTTCTTATTTATGTTATTCAGACGGTTATAGTAATCTAATATTTCTAGTTCTATACTTGTAATATATTGTATATATCCTATATTTTGTTTGTCATATGGCTGAAATGTAATAGTTTTAAATTTACCCTCATTTTTTAATACCATATCTGAAAGGATAAGTTGTAAATATATTCCATTCATAGTTAAGTATTCATTCGAATAAGTAAATTTCGTAAAAGTACCTTCAATCACCGTGTTATTTCGTTTTTTTAATAAGTTAATATTTTCTATATTGAAGTCATTTTTATTTAATACAATGTTCATGGTTAAATATATAGCGATTATATATTTAACTGGTTTTACATTTGAATAATTACTCTATTTTGTAATTAGTTTATCTATTTCAGATTGTAGGGTCTTAATCTTTTTTGAATATGTGCCCGGTTTAATGTTATCCGCGTTATTATCAAGCTTAAGTTGTAATGTATTAATATCATATTGACTGTCATAAATTGTATTTTGGTCATCCTTTGCTATCTGCATATTTCTGGATATTCTGCGACGGTCTTCCTCATCCTCAATTTCCAATCTCTTTTTTTCTATAACGCTATAGTTTACAAATAGCATTCTTTCCCAATTACCTAACCCTTTTCCTATACGGGTGTTTCCCTTATTGTCCAAATAGTAATATCTCTCTTTATAAAAAGCACTTTTTACCGCAACTGTATTATTTTTTCCGTAATTGATTATATTAAACCGTTCTTGCTTCATTTCTATAGGTAATGTTGATTTATATTCCATTGGAGTTATATAGGTTTTTGATTTAGCGTCGTCCATACCTAAAACCCCCTTTTTACCCATATTCCATATTCCTTGACTACCATCTTGGTTGTCTATGATTTTAAATATCATATCAGCATTTATCTTAATATTTGGCTTAGATAAATTTATGGATGCACTTTTTACTGATTTATCGGATCGAGCCTGTAACACTTTTTTATGAGGCACACTGTAAATCATATATTTATCCGTTGTGTTTAACTTTTTCCCATTAGTGTCGGTTACATTTGTAGAAAAACCTTCCGTCGTATCAACATATTTAGAACTAGAGTTATACCCAGTTGAATACAGGTTGAAACTATATTTTAACACAAACGTTATAGATACTAAAACTATGATGAATAATATTATGTGTCTATGTTTTATTAAAGATTTCATGGTAATATATTATACTATACTATTATATATTATAATGTCAGCCATACTAATGAACCAAATTCCCATTATTCCTTGGAAAGGGCAAACATTTAATCAAGTTGTAACTCATATTAAAAAAAACGGAACAATCTACAGTGATAATACTAATAATATTTTCTCTGCCCTTCCACTAAAAACTTACCGTAAAGAAATTGGTTCGGGTGACTGTACCAGTTCTCGAAACACAACCACTATAGAGGAACTAAATCGTCCAGGTAGTTCTATAGTAAATTCTAACAGTTCGAATTGTAATGGTTTAGTTAATATAATAGATTTTAATTTAACTGAGAATTCAAGTGAAAATATAGGAAACTGTGTTTCTGAATGCGTTGTAGGAACCCCCGAAACAAACGCTAGACGTCGTGTTCGTAGTTCAGGTATGATTAAAAAACAATTTGATTTGTCAACTGATAAACCCAAATATTATACCGACTCAAGACAATATTTAAATAGTCGTAACAAGACATTCACTCAAAATAATTTTCATTACTTTCGTGAGGGTGATGCTACAGCAGCGCAAGGAAGTAGTCAATCTATCGCAAATATATACACAACTAATACCACTACCGATTGTAAGAGACATTACTTGTCAGCTGATACCTCATTTACTTATCAATGGATAGCGGGTAATCCTACTGGTGCTAGTGGCGGAACACCCGTAGCAGACGAACCAGCCGGACAATACGGGACATTTACAGTCAACCTGAAGAAAGGATTTTATGATGTGTCCGACATAAATAGAGTTTTACACGCACAAATGACATTAAACGAACATTATTTTGTAGATAGTGATAATGGTTCTAAAAAGTTCTTTATTAACTTTGTTTTTAATTCATCTACCAGATTAGTTCAATTACAAATAAACCCTATTTCACAAACGATTATTAACGGACAAGGATTAGTCCGACCTACCATTGAAACTTATCTAGGACCCAGAGCTCCAGTATGGAATGTTCCCATAGCTACAATTATACCTATTGTAGAAGTAGTAGATAATGGTTTTAAAGGGCTTATTGGGTTTACGGTTGGCACATATCCTTCAGCAAATCAAACAGTTGACTATGTGGTTGCGTCTAATTCGGCGGATGGACCTGCTATTCAACCCAGATACAATCGTGTTTACTATAAACCAAACAATCACCAGTACGCACAACAGGGCGCAGTATCATCTAGTTCTCGTATAACTCGGCTTAAATACAACGCTATTACAAATTCTGCTTCCAGTTATAGAAATGCGTTTGGACCACACGTTGCGAATGCTCTTGCATATGGAGTTCCCGCAAATGGATATACGGTAAAAGACAAATTGGGATATCCACTACCTAAAACACCTACATTTACATCTACTGGTGAACAACGTAATTGTCCGAATGTTTCCATACAAGGTTAATCGCTACTATATTATAAATATTACAATATTGTAATTTTTATAATTTTTATAAATCTTTATGACAAGGAATATGATACTTATTACACCAATATACACATTTTGATATATTTGTCTTTACTAACTGTTCTAATTTATCGTGTTTATGTTTGCTTTCTATTAATGAGATAGTATAGTGGATATTTTCTAGTTGTTGTTGTCCGAACACCGCATTATATTCTTCCATTTTTATTATAAACTGGTAAGATAACGGTATATTTAAAAATCGTACTACATTTTTGTCTCCATTATTCTGTGTCATTTTTACAAACGCATCATATAACACATTATAGAATGTGCTATTATTTGAATATAGAAAGTTCTTGCATACGATATATTTTTCGGAATTAGCATATCTACTTGTATACGGTTTAACGATATATACAGATTCATAAAAAGATGATAATATATATAATAAATCTAACGTATGGTTCATAAAAGAGTCAAATATCTTCAGCACAAAGCTCCCTCCCTTCTTCTGCATTACTAACGCATAGAATGCTTGGGCCATTAATAGGTCTGTAACGTGGACTTCTTGATTATTGAAATCTACTGAGAAATCAAACCCACCATCTCCAGTTATCAGTTCCATAGAAGAACCATACTTTTCTTTACAATATACAAAATTCTCCAATTTTAATATATTTCCTGTCCCATCTTTACCCCGTTCAATATACACGTTCTTATTCTTCTGTAAAAAATTTTGTGTTTTTTTCCAAGCAGGTATGTTAGGATCATTTTTATCGTCTAATATTGTCATACCGATATAACTATCATGACTACAATTACGAGTGTTTGCGATTGCTTCAATAAAACCACCGGGTCCCTCCGCAATATGGAATGTATGGATTGGCTTGGAATCAAACCGTAAATCAAACGTATTTATAATTTCTATCATTTTAAAATATGACCTTGATAATGGATTGTATTTAGATACACATTTCTTTTTATGAGGCGTAAGTGTGTGTATGTATTCATATGGATTTGTATATTTTTTATGAATATCCCAGTCGTGCTCGATTGTTTCAAGCCGTTGTTTAATTTCATACAAATATCGGGCCAAAGAATGAGATATCATTATATCAGGACTGTTATTATTTACTATGTAATCAATGTGTTTTGGAATAAAAAAATTTACTCGCGGTAATTGATAATACGACATTATATGATAACAGTTATTATAGCTAATAGTTATCATACAGATATTTCTATATTGTTTTATATTCCAAGAAATAACTCAACCTTATTTTTGTAAAACAATCTTATCCTTTTTGATTTTTCTAGTGGTTTTCTTTTTTGGAACAACTGGTGGTTGAACTTCATCTTCAGACTTATTCTCTTCCAATATATCATTCACAATTGTTCGTGTATTCTCCTCTTTATTTAATATTATATCAGACATCTTTTTTACATCCAAACTACGGACCTTCTTGAAAGCAAAATATCGGTTCATAAATGAGATTTGCTTCTCCTCAGGCGACATATAAGGAGCTTTTCCATAATCATTCTTACGGGCTGGATATTGTTTTATCTCTTGTTCCATAGCTGAATATAATTCGGAAAATAATCCTGAACCATCTGGTAACCCCATACCAGTTGCCTCTTCTTTTGTCACTAGCACGAAACCATAATCATCCATAATACGAACTAGATAATCAAAGTTTACCAAGTATTCACGGAACACCTTATTGATACTTTCCTGGTATACATTTATCGCATATCCCAAACTCATTTCTTCATCCGGAAATCCGGTTTGGTCGTACATCTTAGTAATCTCATAAATTTTACGGTCGTTCTTCAATATCGTAATACCCTCACCTTTACTTTTATTTTCAAGAGTATTAAATACTTGTTTACCATCATAACACGTACCAACAAAGAACCCATTTATTTTCGTACATTCCGCAATGTTACGAATAAAGTTATGGAATGTTGTCTTATTTTCAAAGAAATAGTGCGTAGCAAATTGACAAGAACTTACATTAAATCCGGTTTCAGCCACTCCATATTGGTTATATACACCTTTACCTAATAATGATATGTCCTTTGGTCCATTTCCAAACACGGCTTTTATTATTTGTTTATCCTTATCTGTATCTAACGCATCACCATTACGAATATTGCGACTACTATTACCAGTTACAAATAGAGCTTTTGGCATTTTTGTGTATTTTTTATTTGCTCGAATGAACCGAGCACACGCACCATCAACCTGATTATGAATATTGTCTTTTGACACATCTACACCTAATACAAATTTCAACTTTGAACGTATCCATTTTGACATATCACCTGCCTTTCCTACAGCATAATCAATTAAAGTATCATCACGTTCAGATACTCCCATTATTAGATTCTTCTTAACAACTAAATTATGGAAATCACGCAATCCTTGTGTGCTAGTCTCGTCAGTTGAACGATTATAATATACATCATCATTACGTTCATATTCGGGTAGATTTTCTCCAGTAGATATCATATACTCAGTGATTGGGTCGTGAATAGAATGCCAATTATTGTTCGCAACGTGATAAGCATTACCGTAATTCTTCATACCAGCACGTAATTCACTGGTCTTATCATATCGTACGCGGAGAGGAACCCATTTCCATCCGTCATCATTATCCATTACATATTTGAATTCTACTATCATATCATCTTCGAAATACTCATTTTCTTCTGTCATCATATACATATTTGTTTCATCTCCTTTTAACAATATATTACATAAATGGGCGGTTTCATCATAAGGATTTGTTGGTTGAAATGGGACTGGTTTGTATGTATCATTATTATCCAAATCTTCAGGGGATGGCAATTTATCATTTAATATATCTTGACACGGATTTAAATAACCGTGTTTACGTTCATCAAAACCACATCTTAATACTAACGTTTTATATTGGATTACTTCTTGATTACCCTCCAAATTACGCCCGTCTTGGAAAATATGATGAATTTCATCACGACCAGTTTTATCTTTCTTTACTGAGACTAAGAAATCAATTGTATTGAATTCAGCGGGTTTCCATTTAAATGACTTTTCCCAAGTAGATTTATACAATGGACCAGGTGAACCGTTTACTGTATTACCTCCAGCAGGTAAATCCATAGGTGTAAATATCAATCCATCCGTCGTATATTCAAACAATCCATCATTTATATCTGATATCTTTTTAGAACAAGCATTGAATATATTATTACCATATTCACTCGCAGCATTAAAACTTTTACACTTTACAATTAAATCATTTGCCCGCTTATTCTCCTTTGGTTCAACTTCGGAATTTGACGAAGTCTCTAATATTGAAATCGGTTTTAACAAATCTACTAATTCACTCAGTAATTCAAGACGGAATTTCTTATAAACGATTTCTCCTTCCGGTTGCCCTTCTTCGAATTCATCATGAAGTAAGTAATTTATAAACGGATATTCACGAACCGATTTACCATTCACATAATATAAATCAAACCCAGCAAACATATTCAGGTATTTGTCGTATTTATCTTCGCGAATATGTTCTCCATCTAACAAACTGTTAAATATCGTCTTTTCATTTGTTTTTGAACCTGTAAAAATTACATTCATATTTGTATCAATTAAATAGATTTTACCATTATTTGAAATATATAATAATTTTCTGTCTCCATCTGCCTTCTCAGTTACACAATAATTATTTCTTATATTTACGATTGAAGAATCTTCTATAGGAGCTATTATGTTTTCGAGTTGCAGTGTAAATGAACCTGGACCAATGAAATCCTTTGGATAGACACGCTTTACTTGATACTTTTCTCCACGAACCATACGCATATAGGAATGTAATACATGCTCCTGTTCGCTATATGGAATTGGATATTTACTTTCTTGTAAACCACTCAAAATTATACGAATACATTTACGTAAATCATTCATTAATCTAGTTGGGTTGTCATATACGGTTCCAGTCCCGACTTTCGCATTGTCGATTTCTAACTCAATCTCGTAACTTTCTTGCCCGGAAAATACCTCAGCTTCTTGAATGGTATATTGGGGGACTGGAATACGGTTCATTCGCTTTGAACCCTTCACTATACTTATATCAGCAAATATTGGATATTCATCGTGATAAAAACGCACACGATTCATAGAACGAAATAACTTTTTAGAATCCGTCCACTTTGATATGATATTTCTTGAGAATCCAGATTGGACGTTGAAATCTTGTTCGGTTTGATAAGATACGCGGAAATTGAAATCTTCCATATCTAATTTACGAATGTATGCACCGTTACTGTCTGATGCTGACATCTTCTGAGTAAACTTAATCTTGTTAAACAACGTAGATGGCATGTCAATTACCTTTTGAAGGTTATTTGTGCGACAATATTCTTGAATTAGATCTGACCCTACTATTTCAGCGCGAACATTTGACATCTTTATCTGTCCGGTGCGGTTATCTACATACTCATTTTGAATACGTAAAATTTGATTACCGCGACTATTTTCGGGCTTAAATCCACACGCATATAATTGCTTTACTACATTATCATATCCCATTTTATTAATAGGCTTTGATACTTTTGGATTTGTGCCAAATCGTATTTCCAGTTCGCTCACTTTATTGCTAGTGGAAATCATAGGGTTACTTTCTAAATACTGTCCTACGATACGTTCAAAATCTTCTTTATTTTGCTTTGTTGTACGCACCGGTTTATTTTGTGCGGCGGACATCTTTATTGGTTCCTTATTTGTATGTTCGGTCATAGTGTAATATATATAAATTCATATATTATTTTATATCTTTTTCAATTTTGTATCTTTCTTTTTACTCCCAACGGATTTTGTTATAAACGAGTTCATATATTTCTTTCTTTTTATATTTTTTATCATCATCTAACAAGCCTAATTGTCTGCCCTTTTCCATTAATTCTGTGATTTTATAATTTGAAATCGTCTTTAATGGTGTCAAATAACTTTCTAAACATATCATTTCGTTCATGCTTTCCAATTTTTCTGAAGACAATGCTTCAATATCTACACTATACCTATGTGTATCTTCACGATATATGGCGTATGTAGGTAATTCTACATCCGTATTTGAAATGAACTTTACATATACACCCTTTTCTCTATTTACAATATTAATATTTATCTTATATAAAACACATAGCGCCATTGCTATATAATAATTTATATCCTTCGTTATGCTTAACAAATCGGATGTTAACTCCTGAATTGCTATATTTGTAAATTTGATGTTTGTATTTTTCATCACATTTTTGTCCTTCTGAATTAAATCTATTACTTGTTTCTGAACTTCTAATTGTCTAACACGATGATTTCGAGTTACCTGTATAAAATCAGAATATCCATACGAAATTATATATAAACACCAAAATAAACTGTCTTTTTGATTTGGACTTATTGTTTCTATAGTGGGTAAATTTACCCTTTCTTTTACTCGGGGATTGGTTACTACACACTTTTCTACAGAAGAAACTTGATTCGGGGTTTCTTGTTTATCTGGCAAAATCGTCTCATTTGTATACATATGAGGTTTCAGACTTGAAATTATTTGTGACAATTCAATCGGGGGATTGTCATAAAAAAATAGGTTGTTACAAAAAGTTGACATCTTAGTTTACTGTGTAAATATGGGGATATCTCTTTATCTCATTTATGCATATCTATATGAGATTGTATCTTCAGGTTGGTCTTGTTCTAGAATTATATTTTTGAATTCTTCTTTTTGGTATTCGGCTGTCTTAAATGTATCCGCCTGGTCGTCTACATATGACATATACTTTTCTATTTCGTCTATTACATCCGTTTCTAGAAAAGTCATATTTACAAAGATACCACTCTTGTTTTCATTCAATTTACATAGATTTTTTGACAAGATTTTTAAGATTTCGACCTGTTGAAATTTGCTAAGACATTCTATTCTTTCTTTTAGAACTTCTAACTTAGTTACGTCTACGGTTGACATTATATAATAATACCCACATAAACTTTATATGATTTTTATAAAACTACTATGTCAATAAGTTCTTGTCAATTACCGTTTCTTTCAGGATATTGTTGATTATCTTCTTTTCAAACTTTTCATCCTCTTCTTTACCATACCCACCTAACGAGGCTTTTGAATATTCAAAGAATTTATCACACTCAGGGGTGTCTAATATGTCATAATTCGGATTTTCAGCTATCCAAGGATGCACTTGGGCCTTATTCTTATTTGCAACTATACGGACAGCCTTCCTTATATGGGTTTTTGTTTCATCTTCCTTCGCCCAGATGTCAGAGTCTTTTACATACACCGTTTCACGTTTCAAATCAGTACAGTGGATGGGACGCACATGAGGCTCCATATCACGAATACGCTCCAACATTATATCTGATATTCCTCTTACATATCCTACTTCACCTGTGTTAATAAAATCATCCATTGTTAATTCGATTGATTGGATAAAATCATTCAGGTTTATAGCATCTTTACACGTCTCATTTAAAAACACATTTAAGTTGAACTTGTTGTTCGTCGTGTTGTTTATTGTATTATTGTTGTTTGTTGTATTTCCAGAGTTCTTTGCTAATCCTATTACCATTTCATGAAGCTCTTTATTTTGCTTTAATAACTCTACTATTAAAGATGAGTCAAATTGGTGTGGTTGGGGAGTGACTACTTCTTCTTTCGTTATGGTGCATTTTTGTTTGTGATACCATAAACTATTACGAGCTTTATATACCTTACCACAAGAGCATTCAAATATATCAGGCATTTTATTGGTTCTATTTAATCGATTTGTTCTATTTTGGTGTTTTGTGGTTGTTAAATGTGTATCATAATTACTTTTCTTGCTGCTAACAAAGTCACATCGCTCACAATAATATTTTTCGGCTGTTTTTGGCATTTTTAAATATTCTAAATAGTCTATATACAGTGAACATACT
>Ga0209815_1001196_pt1 | contig 17618 bp, 22 predicted proteins | sample CoawatmetaG00DNA_FD_187507 | JGI IMG/M metagenome (GOLD analysis project Ga0209815, IMG submission 187507) | Marine microbial communities from the West Antarctic Peninsula - Coastal water metaG002-DNA (SPAdes) (version 2) | ecosystem: Environmental > Aquatic > Marine > Coastal ...
TTTAAAATCTGATCTTTTTTTAGGAACTTTTTTTCCTAATAGACCAAGTCCTTTTTTAGCTATTCCAACTACCATTATACTACCTCACTTAATCGTTCAGACACATCAAGCATTTCCATACCTTCAGGTCTTCCCTGTTGTTCTAATTGTTTCATGATACCTTGCAATCTTTCAGCACCTTTGTCAATGTCTCCATCACCTGCACCTCTTACAGCATCAGCTGTGAATACAAATTCATTAACACTTAGTCTTGCTGGTACGTCATCTTTTTTTTCGTACTCTCCGATAGGTACAAACCCACCTTCTTCTCTGTAATCTTTTTCCATACCACCCATGTCAAGCATCTCTTCGCCTTCTTCCATAACAGTACCCATCTCTCCTGAAGGTCCACCTTCAGCATAACCCATAGACATATCTGCACTCATATCTGGAACTTGCATTCTTACTGCTTGTTCCATTTCTTCTCTACCCATTCCTTGAGCTTGCATACTTTCAACCATCATTTTAATTTGTTCCATCATATTTGGATCCATCATCTGTTGTCCGTAGTCGGGTACACCTAATTCAGCGATACCACCGCCAGCTAAGTTAGCTGTTGCGATTGGTTCGTTTGCTGAACCATACTCTAATAACATTTCTGCTGGTGAATATTTCCTTGTAGAAAGTTCTGGTGAAAATCTTAAACCTGCTGCCATGGCTTGTTTAGGATCTAATATGTTTGCAGCTTTACCTACATTTTGAATTCCGATACCTGATCCGTAATCTATATTGCCTTCTTCATCAGGTGGATTTAATTTGTCAGAAAATAATCCTGCTACTCCACCACCAATTGTAGATAACATTCCTGGACTTAAACCGAAAGGAGTTTTAGGTCCATTCTTAGATGAACTTTGCATTATATCCGAAAGTAAACTTTTGTTGGCTCCTGATCCATCATCATTCACCTCAGTACCTTCACCACCTGGTCCTACAACAGCGTCTCTTTTAAATATATTTCCAAACCAATTTTGTCCTACATTTTTACCCATTCCTATTTTTTCTGTTAAAGCATCAGGAAGTCCAAATTGATTAACTAATGCTCCACCTACCAATGCAGATGTCATTGGATTTTTTTTAATAGGATCCATAATTTTTTCCTGGAACCATGAACCGATTCCATATTGTTTTCTACCATCCATACCCATGATACCACCGTAGGCTGCAGGCATTCTACCTGGAAGTTGTTCCATCTGTGGTTGCATCTGAGGTTGTCCCATTTGTGGTTGCATCATACCTTGTTGCTGTTGCTGTTGCATCATAGCTTGTTGTTGCATTTGCTGCATAGCTTGAGCATGTTTCTGCATAATTCCCGCTTGTTCAGGACGCAGGTCTCCTTCATATCTAATTGAAGGTGCATTCGTAGTTATTTGTTTCTGAGGATTCATCATAATTTAACTCGGGTTTCTTACCTTATCCGTTTTTACTAAATAAATCAAGAGCTGGCATGATAACTTTTACATCCTGAGCCATGTCTTCATTCTTATATCCCTTGGCTTCCCACTCACTTCTCTCTTTAAAAGTCTCGCCAGTTGCTATGTTTCTATACGTTGTTATAGTTTCTGCCTGTAATACAGGTATTACTTTATTTTCCATGTTTAATCCAATACTGTTTTTTTAATGTTTAAGTAACTAATACCTACATCTGTGGCACTAGAGGCACTAGCTATAATCGTAAGAGTCGTACCACCCTCTACAATTAATGGTTGAGTTAAAAGCTCTAGACTTACGTTAGCCGTAAGAGCTATTGTTTTAATTACAGTTACACCATTATTTTTTACTGTAATTGTAGGAGTTCCTACAGACATTACTCTTAAAGATTTAAGAATATAAGTCTCACTTACTAAAGGGTTTCCTGTACCAAACATATTGGCACCGACTCCACTTAGATCTTGTGCAGCTACTCCATAAAATAAATATTGATTCTGTATTGACATTATTCTAAAAAGAAAGCTTTAGCTTCTATCTCCTGTTTAAGTTCCTGTTGAAACGTTGTATTTAATTTCTCAATAATAGCATCCAAATCTCTAACTTGGTTAGCTGCTACATTTTCATCATATTGTTTTGCAGGTCTTGTTAAGGATTGTACTATCTTTGCCATAAACTTGCAATTCCTCCACTGCCATAGCCTTGTCTTCCTGTACCATCTTGTTCAAAACCACCAGGATCAAATCCACCACTTTGAGTAGCGCCACCATAATTGTTATTACCCCCACCATTATTATTAGTTGTAGTTTGTTTTTCTATAAAAGCATCTACTTCATCAAAATCATTAGTAGTTAAATCTTCTATTTCTTTGTTTAATTGGTCTAATCTTTCCTGAGACATTGTATCTCCGTATTTATCTTTATAGTTTTGTAATTGTTTTTCATAATCATTAGTTCCAAAACCAGATACAACATTCTGTCCAGATAATATAGAGCTGGGTCCATACTGCATTAAACCACTACTAGGATTATTTCCTATATACCCTCTACCTGAAGCATAATTTATTTGACCTTGAAGGTTTGGATTGTAATTATAAGAACCTTCTCTTAATGGGTTTGTCATATAACCTAAACCTAATGCTGCTCCAAATAAAGGAAGTGCTCCGGTAATTCCGCTGCTCCCCCCTGAAATTGCATTGCTAAAAGTGTTACTTAAAAGTTTACGGCCGGCACCTTTCATTAAATTTTTAGGACTAAATGTATTTTTCATTCCATAAATACCTCCCCCTGTATATTCTTCTTCTTCTTGTTCAATTCCTAAAGTTTCATAAGCATACTCTAAGGCTTTGTCAGTTATTTTACTTAAGCCACGACTTTTAGCATACTGTAAAGCTAAATTCATTATAACTTGTTCCATTATCTTCTTCCTCCTGAGTGGACATCTAATCTAAATGTACCTAGTTTCCAGTTACTACTTATAGCAGTATTAGATATAGTTAAAGCAATTTGTCTAGCTCTTGCTCTAGTGTCTATAAAATTAGTAGTAGTTGTTGAAGTATAGGTTTGTGTAGTAGCTGTATCATTAGGGTAATCTCTAAGATCTAATTTAATAATAACGTCTTCACTTTGAGAAACAAAATCTGGAATAATTCTACTAATCCTCATTATAAATTCTCCATCTCCTCTAAATGAAATACCTTCTCTTTGATCTTGTGTAATATCATAATCGCCTGAAGTAATACTAGCAGGTATTGCAGATGTAGCACTGGCAATTATTTGATCAAATCCAGTTTCGTGTTCAAAATAAATTGAACTTCCTTCTGTATTACCTACAACATCAAATGAGGCATCGTCTCCTGCATTATATTGAGTAGCATGAGGTAAACCAAATACTGATGAATCTTCCCATGTAGTTCTAGTAAATAAAGAACTAGCATTAGTAGACCATATAGAAGTCTCTTGAGTTGAGTCTAAATAGTTATATACCACACATCTATTATTTACATTTGATGTAGACGTTGGATAGAACCAAGTAATTTCACCAAATAAATTATTAATTCCTGCATAAACTAATTCATTAGAAGTTGTATTTATATCCTCATAAACATAATCTTCTACTAAACATTGCATAGATTGTAATTGACCCGTGTATCTAAAGAAACCATTATCAGACATCCAATAAGCCGTACCATCAACTTCAACTGCTGCATTAATTCCTAGCAATCCACAATTGGTTCCAACTTGTTCAAAGGCAAATGTAAAAGGTGTTCCAACAAATCTCATAGTAAACATAGAAGTATCAGTCCAAACGTAAAGAGCATTTCTCCCAAGTTTAGCACCGATGATCCGTGATCCGTCAGCCAATCTTTGTGAACCCGCACTGTTGATTGCTGTTGGAGTGTAATCATTTATATTTTCTTGAGAAGAGAATCTTATAAACATATCGTCTTGTGATGTTTTATCTCCAATCGTAGTTTCTGTTCCAAAGAATACTAAGTGTCTATCCGGTGTGGATACTAACATGTCCCTTGACGCTGTGGGTGCACCTGAAATAATTGTAGCTCTATTGTCTGTTGCATTAGTAGCATTTGAATCCCATTCAAAACATTCTCCATTATGAATTAAGGCTATGGCAGTTCCTCCTAAATTGTCCAAGGACCATAGTCCAGGGTCTATGACTGAGTCGGTGTTAGCTGCTGGAGATCCCCAACCTGTGTAAGATGAACTGTTTGTAACTGTTGCACCATTTGAATGAGAAGCAGTTGTTGTCCCCCTAACACCTCTAGTAATCCCTGTAAGTATTAAACCTAAAACTCCAGTATAAGATATTTCTTCAGCACCAATTTGAATATAGTTTGTTCCTGTAGTGGGAAGACCAGTAACACTATTTAAAGTAATTTGTGTAGCGGATCCATTGTTTCCATTTGTGTCTGCTGCAAGTGATCCATTTAAAGTAAACGTTAAAGCTCCTGGCTTTATTCCTCCAAATTGAGATATACCCCAACCATAAGCTCCCAATTGTTCTGCTGGTCCTACGTGGTAGTATTGAAAATATTTAATCCCACCTGAAAGAGTTGCCCCACTTCCAGTCTCAGCGCTAGCCATAGTAATAGTAAGTGTTGTAGTACTGGGTACAGATGTAACCATATATTTCTTATCATTAAAATCTGCAGCGTCATAATTAGAATTTGTAATAGTAGAAAAGTCACTAAATAGAATAATGTCTCCCGCTACGAAACTGTGGGCACTACCAAAAGTTATTGTAACTGCAGTTGAACCATTAGTTGTTGTAAAACAACTTGATAATGTTGTGCCTGTTGGATTAACTAAAGGGTGAATATCATAAAAGATACCTCCCGTATAAGCATATAAAATTCTGTTAGTGCCAATGATTGAATAATTAATAGAAGCATTACTAACCATATGATGTTGTGCTCTTGCAACACCGGTTAGTTTGCTTATCCCTAATTGAGACCAGCCTCCTATCTTCTCTGGTGTACCATATCTAAAACGTACGTTCTCCCCGCCCGTCCATCTATTTTCAGCGCCGGTAGAAGTAATTTGTTTATTGAACCCTGGTACGAAACCTATTTTTTGTAGCATATAAAAACCTGTTTATTAGGTGTTATATCAGTTTGTTGATAAATTCAACAGGTTTTAAAGCAAGGGGAGCGTGTGGTGGATCTCCCCCTACAAGCTTACAGTGTAAGCTATTTTTTAATCTTTGTCAACTTAACACCTTTGAACCAAGCGGGTGCGCCTAGCATAGGTCTTTTATCAAGGTAGTTTTCTTTAGCTGTTTTAGAACTAGTTTTGTTATAATGTAGAAATACTTGTCCACAGTTTTTACCTTTAAATTCTTCTCTCCAATGTTCTAGATCACAACCAGAATAGATTAACATGTCCCCTGGTTCAAGGTCCACTTTAACTCCTGCTTGACCCTGTTTTCCTGTTGGGTCTAAATAGATTGGCCACGGCTCACCACCTAGATTCAACGTAGTAGATATCTCACAAGAGTATCTATCTTTGTGTCGAGCTAGGACATCTCCTTCTTTGTAAATTCTTGCATAAGAATATGTCTCACTTAATTTTAAACCAGTATGTTTTTCCATAACAGGTTTAACTTGTTGTAATAAGGTTTCCATCGCCATATCACTATAGTGTGAATAGGTATTAGGGACTTGCTCATCATTCCATACACCATAATATTCTGTAAACGGTGATAGGTATTTTTGATCAAATAAAAATCTTGCAACATTTCTTTTGTTTAAAAAATATTGATAAACAAATTCTGCAAGTTCTGGTGAGATAGCTTTCTTTAGTACTGTGTATTTATTTTTCTTGAACGACATTTAATACTCCTTTTGGTATTGCTTGGCAGTTCCAATGAATAAATCTAAACGGTTCAACACCCATATCAACAATGTATTGATGTGGCATATATGACGGAAAGAATATCATTCGACCAGGTTGTGCTTTATAATGAACTTGTGTACTTGCGTAAGTTATTTTTTTCTTATCTTTTTCCGGTAATAAGTTCATAACATTACCGGCTCTTGGATCTTCAAACATTGGCATAGATGTTTTATCACTAGCTTTTAAAAAATAGAAACCAGACATATGACCATTCCAATGTGTATGTAATGTATGGTGTCCGCCACCATCATTAGCAAATTCTTGTACCCACATTTCTGTAGTAAATAATTGATGATTAGACATATCAAAGCCCATTTCCATTAATAAGTTATGTGATGTTGCACCAATATAATTAGTTAAATCTTTAAAATCTGGATCCCCCATTAAAGTAGTTGAATGATAGACACTTCCTAAATCACCTTTAGTTTTATTTAATTTATTTCTTTTATCAATATCTGGTTGTAGATTTTTTCTAGATTCTTCTATATATTTATCGGAGGCTTTGTTTAAATCATTAACAAATTTAGGTTCATCTGCAAACCATATAGGACATTTAAAATAATCTTCCCTATTTAATTGAGTAGGGTAAGTTGGTTCTTTTGGTTTCTTAATTCTTTTTTTCTTCTTTTTCATATTTTCCTTTTATTGAAATGGGTACCCTAAATTCCAGATAACCAAACTGTTTCTTTCTCCACTTTTAACAGGACATACTCTATGCCATACAAAACTTGGAAACACCACTAAAGATCCTTTAGGTAGTATTTCAGTACATTTTTTAATATTAGGTTTTTTATCAGGGTCTAAGTTTCTCATATCAAATTCTAGTTCTCCACCTTTATAATCTTTTGGATCTGATAGAGTAACCGTTACTGATAATTTTCTAACTTTTCCGTGCGATGGATCTCCCTGTTGTCTTTGATAAGGTTGATCCCAGCTATCGCAATGCCAATCATAGTACTGGCCTTTTTTATATTTTGTAAATTGACAAGACTCAGAATAATCCCAATTAAAATTCCAACCCGCTGCTGCATTTGCTTGATGTATGTAAGGTTGTATTTCTTTATATACCCATCTATCATTCATCCAAACAATATCTGAATCTCTTTTCTTTTTTAAATCTATAACTTGTTTTTTATTTAATTTCTTATCACCATAACCACCAGTGACTGCCATTTGTTCTTGAAGTTGTTTTCCGTATTTAGAAATATCATCACAGATACGTTCTGGAATGGCTGATTTAAAATACCAATAATAATTTGTTAAATTCATATGTCTTTATGAAAAACTTTATAAAGAATTTTTATTAGATTGTCAATTATTGATATTTGTATCTAAGTATAACTATTCCAGGACCGCCTGCTCCACCTCCAGCACATCTTGAACCACCACCTCCACCACCAGTATTTGCAGTTCCTGCTGTTCCTCTACCAGTTCCTTGTCCTGCTCCACCACCACCTGATCCACCTGATCCACCTGCACCTCCTCCATAAACACCGCCACCTCCACCACCACCAGCTCTAGTTGTTGGAGTTGCATTAATTGAACTTGTAGCACCATTACCACCAGGACCAGCACGTCCAGGAGTACCAGCTGCAGTTGCTCCTCCACCTCCAGCAGCCGCAAAAGGATCATTACCACTAGGTGATAAACTTCCACCAGAATTACCTTGAGGTGGACTTACAGGAGGTGTATTTCCTGAACCTGGAGTTGAAGCAGCACCAGTAGGATTACTACTACCTCCACCAGATCCACCTGAACCTGCATTTGAACCTGCAGACCCACCACCACCTCCACCTGCGGATGTTATTGTTGAAAAAACTGAATTTGAACCTGAATTACATGATGGATTATTTGGTCCAGGTTGAGCTGCTGCACCTCCACCTACTGTAATTGTATAATCTTGAACTGTTACTGCTATAGCTGAACCTCCTGCTAAAGGAGATACTGAATAAGAACCCGCAGTTGAACCTGGGGATTCTCTATAACCACCTGCTCCACCACCACCCGAGTGATTCCATCCACCTGATCCACCACCTGCTACTACCATGTATTCTACTGATGCAAGATATCCTACTCCTGCTGTAACATTAAATGGTCCTGACGATGTAAAAGTATGTATTTTGTAATCACCACTTGTTGAAATTGTTCCACCTGTTGCTGCAATAAGTGTAGTAGTTTCTGGCCATGTTCCCTGGCTCTGTGAGCTAAATTGACTTTGCATTGACCACACACCACTTGCTGCGTTTAATTCTTTTACGATGACTACACCTTTTCCACCTGCACCACCATTTCCTGGACCAGTACCGGTACCACCACCACCTCCGCCAGTATTAATTCCTCCTGCGGTTCCTGTAGAACCACAAGTAGTTCCACCAGCACCACCACCACCTGGACCACCAGCACCGGGGTTTCCATTACAAGTTCCACCACCTCCACCACCAGAGTAAGTTGTACAATCTATTCCAGCTGCTCCAGCACCACCAGCTCCAGCACTACTAGGACTTCCAGCATTACCTACCGCACCTGCTCCACCAGCTCCACCTCCTTGACCAGCTACACCAGCAGCTGCTCCAGCAGCTCCAGTATTACCTTGAGGGGGATCTGTAGGAGGAGTATTTCCTGCTCCACCAGGTTGATTTGCTCCATTACATCCTGAAGAACCTCCACCACCTGAACCACCAGTTAATCCCACACCATATAATGCACCACCACCGCCACCACCTGCGGAAGTTGTAGTAACACCATTTATAGTTACACTTGAAACTCCTCCTGAAACACCATCATTTCTAGGGTTACTTCCACCAGCACCACCACCACCTACAACTGCTGTTATTGCTTCACCAGGAGTGGGTGATAATAAAATAGTTCTTAAACCACCACCACCACCACCGCCGGCAGCATGATGACCTCCACCTCCACCACCTGCTACAACAGTTGAACTAACAAGTCTAGTTCCTGTTTGTAATGTGATATTGCCTGATTCTTTTTTAGATGTAACCACGCACTTCCCGAAAGAAGCCTTGTTACTTTTACCGATTATTCCGCCGTTAGTGGCCATGACTTAGTTCTCCTTATGCGGATACCCAAGCTAGCGCTGACGCATCCCAATTGAAATTATTTACTGGATCTGAATTATCTGTTGCAGTCCATTTTAAATTTTCTTCGTTCCAAGAAATAAATTTATCTGTTGTATCTGTTGGATAAGTTACTGGCGCTTGCCAATCATCACTAGCATCTAGTGCCCATGAAGCATGGGGTTGTGGACTTAAAAATTTATCTTTTACAGGATTATAGACCATGCCTCTACCTGCGTAAGTTTTTCTAAAATTATTATTGTAAGAAGTTTGTTTCCAAATTCCACCTTTGAAAAAGTTAATACACCATGTTTCACCATCAGCGTGCATGTCTGAAGGAACGCAATCGTTTCCTACTACTACAACTCTTTCAACAACTTGATGAGTATCAGTTGTGAATCCTGTTGGATCTGGTTTTGTTTTTAGTTCTGCGAAATGTGCCATATTTTTATCTCCTTAAAATTTATTTATATTCTATGTTCCACCTATTGTCAACGTTCCTGTTACAGTAAATGTTGCTACTTTACAGCCACCTTCTGGTGCTGGCAACGTTGATGTTGAATTTGTTCCGGGGGCTACTGTAAAAGTAAATTCTGAAGGCGTTCTTGCAACCACAATACCTGAACCACCACTTTTATTAGCTCCACCTCCACCACCAGTGTTTACTGTTCCCGCAGTATTAGAATTCCCACCACCACCAGCTCCACCTGATCCTTGAGTATTTCCACCACCACCACCACCACCGGCTCTTGTAATTGCAGACCCTGTAATTGTGTTTGGTGCACCGGCTCCACCATTTCCACCACCACCTGGATGAGTTCCATTTGCTCCAACAGCTGTAGCTCCACCACCACCTCCCATAGCATATGCTACACAGTTGACGTGAAGACCTGAACCACCGGCAAATCCTTGAACAGGATCTGTAGTAGGTGTATTTCCTGCTCCACCAGGATTACTAGCTGGTCCACCTGCTATAGGTGCACTACCACCACCACCTGAACCACCAGCCGCACCATCAGCAACGGGTCCTGGAGTAGGATTAGCTGGACCATTATATCCACCACCACCTCCACCTGCTGATGTTATTGTTCCAAAAACTGAATTATTTCCATTATTTACTGCACTAGGACTACATCCTTTAGCAGGACCTGATTGAAAAGCTCCACCTGCTCCAACTGTTATTGCGAATGTTCCTAGACCTAAACTTTGATTTGATCCTTGTAAAGGACTTGGTCCATAACCAGAAGCTCTATAACCTCCTGCACCCCCTCCACCACCAGAAGAACTATCTGGTCCACCACCGGAACCACCACCAGCAATGACCATATAATCTACTGCCGCTGTTCTTGTAACCCAATTGTCACTTTTTATAAAATCGTATACCGTGTTCATTGACCAGACTCCTGGTGCGCTTGCATTTATTTCTGGTTGTTTTATAACTACAACACCTGCTCCACCTGCTCCACCTGAACTAGGTTCTATTCCAGCACCACCACCTCCGCCACCAGAGTTTGCAACTCCTGCTACTGCTTGTGTTGATGGGCCTTGACCACCTGCACCGCCACCACCTGGTCCACCAGCACCTTTACTTCCTGGAGACAGTCTTTTACCACCTCCACCACCACCTGAAAATACACCACACACACCTGCTGATGTTCCTACAAGAGGACTTAAATCTGAACCTGCACCACCCGCACCCCCATTTGAAAGTGTTGGACTTGGTTGACAAGCAGTTACTCCTACTGCACCAGCACCACCACCACCACCACCTGCTTGAGCATTTGCACCACTATGAGAAGGAGAAGGAGCTGAAGCTCCGTTTCCACCAGTATTTCCTTGAGAAGGACTTGTTGGTGGTGTGTTACCTGCGGCCCCAGAATTGCTAAAGCAAGCTGCTGTATAACCTTGTCCCCCACCTCCAGATCCGCCTGTTCCTGAAGCAGAAAAACTTGGAAAACTATGTGCACCTTTTCCACCTCCTTGAGAAGTAACAGTTGAACCACCTATAACAAAAGAAGAAACTGCACCACTTGTTGTTGCAGCACCACCGGCTCCAATAACTACTGCACCTAATGCTGTTGCTCCACAAACTGATATACATGAACCAGATCTTAATCCACCTGCTCCACCACCACCACCTGAACCGCCACTTGTTGAACCTCCGCCACCACCACCTGCGGCTATTACATAATTAATTTTTGTAGTTAGAGGTTGAGTTGTAACTGCACTAGGTGTGCTTGATGTAACAATAGTGATTACTTCAGCTTGACCTGCGCTAACTGTGTTGATTGGTCCGATAATTCCGCCATTTGCCATAGCTAATTACCTTCCTATGCGTCGTCTAATACTTCGTATGAAATAAATAAATCTAGATCACTCGCTGCACTAGCTCCACCTTTTAATATATCACCTTCCATTAAATAGATAGGCGTGTCTGATAATACTAACGTTGCGTCAGCGGGAACCGAGATTGTTTTTGCGATGTATACTGTTGCACTTGCTCCTGTTGCGGAGAGTCCTGTTGCGCCGGCTGTTGTTAAACCGTCAACAAATAAACTAACGTCTGCGGCATTTGTGCCATCAACATTAGCAACTGTGATTCTGTTTATTTTTAAAATTTTTTCTGCAGCTACTGTTACTAAAGTAGTAGTTGCTGTAGCGGATAGATTCCAACCAAGGTTACCACCTAGAATATTTGTGACTGCTACTATATTGGGATTTGCCATAATTTTTTATTTCCTATTTTTTATTCTTATCCGAAAATCATTGCCATTGCAATAGCTTTTCCTGTTGTTATACCAAAAGTTGATGTAGCTGTCCACCCTAACGTTCCAGATGCATCGGTTGTTACTAAAGCTGTAGAAGAAGCCCCTACTGCTGCGGGTAATGTTATCGTATAAGATGCTGAAACTGTTGCTGGAGCATCTATTCCTACATACTCTGCACCTGCATTATCCCCTAGTCTTAAATCACCTTCTGCGTCAATTAAAAGGTGTGACCCATCCCAAGTTAAATTAGCTGATCCGCCAAAAGCACCTGAGTTGTTAAATTGAACTTGTGTGTCTGATCCACCTGGAGTTGCTGTTGCAATTTCGTAAACACCTGTATTAGTTGCTACACCATCAAGGTATATAACTTTCCAACCTTTATCCGTAGTTGAAAAAGTAACAGTTGCTCCTGAACCAGATACAGCTTTTAATTGTACTGTGTATGCACCTGAACTAGTATTCTTGATAAAATAAAAAGTTTCTGTAAGTAATGGAAAAGTTACAATTCTATTTCCAGATATTGTTCCTGTTAATTCTATAATTCTTTGTTGAGCCGTACCTGTTAAAGCACCATCTGCAATAGTTAGAGCTGTAGTTCCTGCACCACCGGCAATAGATACACTTGAAGCACCACCAGTTAATTGTTCAATAAGGTTTAAGTTAGCGTTAGTTTTTGTTCCCCAAGTACCCGCGTTTTCGCCGGTTGCCATTAACTCTAGGCCGAGATCTGTGTATGTTGATGCCATTAATTTTGTTCTCCTAATTAGATCTTTAATTTATATTACTTATAAAGTCAATAACGTTTATATACTATTAACGTCACTATAACTAGCACTTTGTGTTGCTGATATGTTGCTATAACTAGCAGCCTGTGTTCCGGTAATATCTTTATAACCTAGAGTTATTACACCACTTGCACCGACGGCAGAATTAGCTATTAACCCAAGTCCATCTAAACTAGCAATTGTTAATTGAGTTGTTGTTAAAGTGCCTATGGCACTTGTAGCCGTTAGCCCTGAGGAAGTAACAAAAGTTTCTGGAGTAGCAACCAATGTACCTAATGTGGTTGTAGCCGACAGCCCTGTTAAAAGATGAATTGGGTTAGATGAAATAGTTATACTACCCACTGTACTTTGAGTTGATAAACCGGTTATGCCTATAACATCTGCAGGATTTAAAACTCCTACTACACTTGTTGCGGATAAACCTGTTAGTCCAACAGAATGATCATCAACTTCCAATAATCCAGGAGAAGAAACTAAACCTAAATTTGGTAATGAAAGTGAAAGATCTGATTTAGCACTTAAAGATCCTACCGTTGTTTGAGCGGATAGACCTGTTAAACCCATTACATCTTCAGCAGTTAAAGTTCCAACCGATGATGTTAAAGAAAAACCTGTTAAATTAAATACAGCTGAGTTAACAGTACCCCAACCATTTTCACCCCAATCTAAAGTACCCCAACCTGGTTGTAATTCAATATCTAATAAACCTATTGCAGTTTGTGATGATAAACCTGTAAGAGTTAATTCAACATCGGATTGTTCACCCCATGTATTTTGACCCCAGGTGGTTCCGGATTGGTTCCAAGTGTTAGCCATAAGGATTTACTCCCTATGCTATTTGAACTATTGCGTTACTTGCAGTTTGTGCTGGGAATTGAACTGTAAAAGTTCCGCTTGTTACAGTTTTGTCTGCACCAAAGTTAACGGCACACACTGCTCTGTTTGTTGTAAATCCTGTTACTGCTGTTGAATTATAAATTAAACAACCTCTTGCTGTGAATGAAGCCGATGTCCAAGAAATATCAGCAAATTTAACACAAGCTGTGTCTCCACTTAAAACTGGATCGGCACTTGCTGTTAAAGCTTTTCCACCGCCTGTATAACCTGTTGCAGTTGAACCTCCATTAGTAGTTTTATCACTAACTTCAAGAGTGTTTGTTGGAACTGCATTATTGTCTGCAGCAGCAGTAAAAACAGTTGTTGATTTACTTAGTGAAGCTGAGTCACTTGAATATAAAGCTATCTTGTATGCATTACCTGTGGGTGCTCCACTTGCATCATTAAAATTGTGACCACCTTGTAAAATTTCTACTTTGAATGAGTTTGCTATTGCAGATGTTATTGTCATAAATTTTTTCTCCTAGTTTATGGTGACGGTGAATCAATTTTAATTCTGACGGTTCCGTCAGTGTAATCATCTCTTCTTCGTCTTCCTAATTGCGTTCCCGCAATCTTTTGTAATTGATTATTATACTTTCCTTCATACAATGTCAACATGTCTGTTGGCCCTTTTAAAAAACTAAATGCTTGTGATAAAGCAGCATTTAAAATTAATTCTGGATAGTAGTTGCTTATATAAGTAGTTGTATTAGACGCTGATAAGCCTGTTGGAAGCTTATTATAGTATATTCTAAAATTATAATTAACATCTGGCGTAGGTGCTAAGTAAATAGACCCTGAAGTTGTGTCACTTAATGCCGTTGCTCCACCAAACATAGCATAATATTTAGGAATTCCTGTTACATCTTGTGCTGAAGCAGAACCTTCTGGTCCTGTTAATCTACCAACATATTCAGATAAGAAAGTTTGATCTCTTTTCTCTAACCAAAAACCTTGTTCCGTGGTATTGGTTGCATTAAATACTTCTACCCCTCTTACAAATAAAGTTCCTGCTGGTACTCTTATATTATTTACATCAGCTGCCATTGTCCCTTCTTGAACAAATCTATCTGCATCCATAGGTAAATCATTACTAATTCTATTTTCAGATAACATAATAAAGTCATCAATTAAACCTTGTGTAAATACAGTAGCACTTACTTCAGTATAATCTCTAATTGCGGTTGTTAAAGTTGCGTAAGTGTATGCCATAATTATGCTTCTAAGGTTACGGGCCCAACTCCTACGGGGTAACCTCCTCCTCTTCCTGTTGATGTAGCATTTGTTGCGGCTGTAAACCAAAACCAATTAGTTTGAGTAGCATCAGTTGCTCCAGTTACATATTTACCTACTGTTATAGCATATCCTGTACTTCTTGCAATAACTGCTCCTGTAATACCATTAACATTATCTGGTGTATTATAATTTCCAGCTATACCTGGAGCACCACGAAATCTTTTTATATCTCCTGTTTCATATTTATGTCCTGGTAAATTAACATTTACAATTCCTGATCCAACTTGATATGTTTCAAATGGATCAAACATTAATAAATCTAAAACACCAAATTCTGTTCTTGCTGGATAAGCATGTTGCAAGGCTTGTGCATCAGCGCTCACGGGTCTTGGTGTAAGTTGAGGTTGCTTAACTTCAAACTCAGAATTATGAACCCAGGCTCCTGTCCATTCTTGCACCATTTCTGTATAAGGGAACGCGGCCCCTGATCTCATTGAGATCATCAATGCTCTAGAACCTTTGGAATAAGTAGCCATTAGATATTAGGGTAATAAGTTTTAGGGGTTATGTATGTACTAGATGGAGATCCATCTTCAGATAAAGCCCTTGCTAAATCATCTTCGTAAAACAATTTTAATTCTTGTGTTCTCTCTGGTGCAAACTTTTGAGATAATAAATAAGTTAAACCTGAAACCATACATGGAATAAATCTAAAAGGAGTATCGGTTGCATTACTAAATGCCCCTACGTCTTGAATTCTTTTAACATAATAAACCATTAATTTACTTGTTGCTGCAGCTGCTGCTGCATTAGGTAATGGATAAAGTGTAACTGTAACTCTATCTATAAATCTTTGAACCCAGAATTGAGAAGGTGTTCCAATTGTAGCTTTGTTGGCTGTACCGGAATAAGCAGATCTATCTACTTTAGATAAAGCAACATCTGATTGTGATGTAGTATTATAATTTTGTCTAAAACCTATATTTAAAATATCTGTAATACCATAAACATTTGCTGTTGGAACTGTTGTAGCTTGTGGTGAAGCGGCAGCGGCTGCTGCACTATCAACTGCATTTCTATAAAAAGTATATGTACCTGCACCTTCGTCAGTTGCATCTACATTTGTAGATGACCCTTGAATCAATGTAACGTTTGTATTACCAACTTCCCAAAAATGCAAACCTCTATTGCCCCATTCTTGAAATAAAATATTTAAAGATCTTCTAGCTGTTTTAAGTTGATGTCCAGAAGTACCAACTAAACCTATACGTTCATAGGCATCAGAAATAATCTCATCAATAGAAAAGTCTTGATCAAATTGATAAGCACCCGAAGTTGTATTAGACATTTAATACTCCTTTAAAATGTTCCTACTATATAAAAAAAATCACAGTTAGTTAAATCTGCATATATTCCAGTGTTAGCATAAATACCTGCTCCAGGCATTTTAAACTCATGTACATTGTTTCCTGCTGTTCCAAATTTACCATGAAAAATTAATGCAGAAGCTGTTTTACCATCCCCTATTTCATTATAGAGTTTAATTTCAGCGTCTGCTGCAGAACCTTGACCATATATAGTCATAATATTACATTTAGTAATATTAGCTGCTGAACCGGCTACGAGTGATTGCACTTGTCCGTCTGCTGTTAGTATTATTGATTGTTTAACTTTTGATGTTATTCCCATAATTTTCTCCTTAAATTTTGTAGGAGCCCCGGAGGGCTCCGTTAATTATTTATTACGCTTCTTTTGCAAAAATACCTTGAACAGATACAACTGTCCAATGAGCAGTTGAGTTCAAAGATGCAATTGTAACATGATCCCCCACTTTAGATGTAGCTTTTGTATTAATAAGATCTTTATTATCTGTTAAAGATCCCGCATACAAAATACCATCATTAGCGTTTGGACTAATTGTTAAAGCGTTAGCTCCATCTTGAGCTGTATTTACAAATGTAATTACTGCTCCAATTGAAATTGCAGGTAAAGTAAATTTAACAGCATCTGTAGATGAAGTAAACGTCATTCCTGCGGCTAATTCAGCAGCAGTTATTGTGTGACTTGTTTTTTTGTTTTCTAAATTAAATCCCGTAACAATTGCAGCTTCATTAAACTTTCCTTGTAATACCGGTCCTCTAAATAGTGTTTGTGCCATGATTATTCTCCTAGTTAATTCTACATAGTCTCTAGGCCGTCGACTATACCGCGTCCATGCAGAAAATTAATTTATTGTATAGTGTAAATATTATATGTTATTTTTGAGTAGAGTGCAAGAGATCCCTAGGTATTTATGCATTTCAGCGATGTAGCTTTTGTCTAAGTAGCTACAGAAACTTGTGGAGCAACGCCTTCAACGTTATTTTGCCTGTGAGCGATTTCAGCTTCTTCAAGCTTAATCTCAGTAATGATTTGCCTGATTTTATCATCAAGCCTAACCATGTTAAGAGTATATCTATCTTCATTAATATGCTCTTGTTCCCACTTCAACTCCAAGGACCTTTTTGCTTTGTATAGGTCTTGTATCATAAACAACCTCCTCAAAAGTTATTCGATTTAATCCCGGATCGTAACTATTTCCGAGAGATTCCCAATTTATACTCTTTTCTCCCAACTTGTCAAGGATTGATTTTTCAAGGGAAACAGGACTATCTTCAGACAAAACTTCAAATTTTGCATGATGATCATAGGCCCATATATTTACTAGGAATTTTTTCATATTATTACTTTCTTATTAAAATGTGGCCGAAACATGTCCGGCCACAAAATTATTTACTGATTATGCACCACTACAACCGAAGATACCTCTATAGTCAGAAACGCCAAACGCGTATCTTTCTCTAGCTTTGTATCTAACGTTTCCAGTGTCAAAGTCTCCTTCCATTGACGTAGTCAACGGAGTTCTTGAGAACATCTTCATACCATTTGGAACGTCTGTAATTAAGAACCAAGAATCAGCGTCAGTTAGGAAGTTGTTCACTCTGTAACCTTGAGGAA
>Ga0209815_1001210_pt1 | contig 17541 bp, 10 predicted proteins | sample CoawatmetaG00DNA_FD_187507 | JGI IMG/M metagenome (GOLD analysis project Ga0209815, IMG submission 187507) | Marine microbial communities from the West Antarctic Peninsula - Coastal water metaG002-DNA (SPAdes) (version 2) | ecosystem: Environmental > Aquatic > Marine > Coastal ...
AAAAACACCTTCAACTAAAATAACAGGTTTGTCCCATTCAATTAAATACTCGTTGAAGATGATATCACTGCGTTGTATCTGGCAATTTTTATACTTTCTAAATTGATTATCATCATATGTTCTAGATAAAAAGTAGTTTAATTTCATGTCATCGCAGAATGACGGAAATATCACTCTGTTATTAAACTCATATTCACTACTTATTCCTATTTTGTAACGTAAGAAGTCACTCTGTGTTAAACCTCGTTTGTGCAGATAACTCATAGCGATCTTGGCTAGCCTACCAGTTGCATTTACTAACAAACAAAAGTCCTCAGGTAACCTTAAGATATACTCAGGTTCTTTTTCTTCTTTATTGTCATCAAATGAAAATAAATCGTTTAGAGTTGCGACGTCGGACTTATTAACAAAAGTGTTGCGTATTGCAAACTTAGCAATATTGTGACCTTTTGCCTCACATACCCAACAGTGATATATACCCTTATTAAGACATATTGATAGCTTTTTCTTTCTAGAACTAGATTTTGAGTCTGACTTGCATGCCGGGCATATTACAGATATATTTTTGCCACTATTCGCTAGCGTGGATTCGCCAAATATACCTTCTAATACATCAATTTTTTGCTGTTTAGTAACAATTTCCATATTGGAATTGTACACCGCAGTTATTATAATTTATAAATTTAAATTATAGTGACTTTCCAGACTGGGGTTCAGTTCCATATTGTGCAACCTGACGGCCGTGCCGCTCGAGCGCTTCCTTATCTGCAGCAACATCACGATTATCTAAAACCAAGTTCATAAAGGTTGCTTCACCTTCTGTCTGGTCTTTAGCCAAAAAATTTGTGTTGTCTAGTACACAATTTATTAATTTTTCTTTCATATTTAGGCCAATCTGGTCAATCGATCTGCCAAATGGGCGTTCGTAGGCTCTTGCTAATTCTTCACCATAATTGCGTATTTCTTCAGCAGCACCTAAAGCTATAGCACACTCTTTAGGTAAGAATTCTGTTCGATTTCCGCTTTCATATGCTGCTACCTCACTTATAAGTTTTCTTAATTGTCTTCTAGAAATTTTCATAATTTTTTACCTCGTTAATTACTATATATATGTGATAAACTACAAGTTATCTAAAACATTAAATTTTGCTGCTGTGGTCCCGCCACTTTTCTCAATTGATTCTTTTTCTTTTTTCCGCAATGCTTCTGGGTCTTGTGATAGAACATCGCTTACTGTTTTCTCGATTGCTTTCTTTGCTGCAGCAAAGCTTATATCATAAATTAAACTTTTGAGCATACGCTTGGCTGTTACTTTGGATGATTCCTGACCATCAAGCTTATAGACAGTGCCTTTGTGCTCAAAAGTTTCCTTTACTGGGGAACTATCTTTAATATACATTTGTGCTGAATATAAAATTAATTTATCTGCGTGTTTTTTGCAAAGACTTAAAAGGTTTTCAGTGAAATTGCTAGTGCTACCTAACGTTAAAACGTGCATTAGATGCTTATCAATATCTGCAAGTTTATAGTATAAGTCTCGATCTGTAGCCCAAGCTAATTCAAGAATTAAAAACAGAAAAAAACTCAAACCAATAGCTCCAAAGGCGGCGCTGATGATTGCGAGAGGTGCTGCTGGATTCACAACATGTCGTCCAAAATTTTCCCAAACTTTCATAATAAGTAATTTTCTTTCTTCAGGTAAATCATATATTTCGCCCATATATCTAATTATTTGTTTTGCTATACCTAGATTGTGTTTATCTGTTGGAATATTTTTACCACTATTCATGTAATATTCTAAAGAATTAATTATTTGAACTGCTTCGGTTTTTAAAATACCTGCTTTGTATGCTGTATCTATTATTTTTGTACGTGACATGCCCTTTTTTTTAAAAGTCGTCATCAGCTGATCTAATTGAGCTTTATCTTCGTTTAAATAATTATTTACAACCTTACTAAGTTGTCGTTTAGTAATTTTCATGAATACCACCTTTTTTTAATATATATCTAGTTGCTTAAAAAAGATTTACCTATTACATATGCATCTGCCATATCATACGCTTCAGCACAAACTCTTGTTTTCCCTTTGTTTGGACCGCTTTTTAATATTTTTGTTGGCCATTCTATCTGGGGAAGTTCAACTGCTACCCAATCTAGCACCTTTTCTTTCGTTGTCTTAGTTTTATCTTTTTTGTTAATTTTTAAACCTACACTTTTTCGTGCTGTATTAACGTTAATTGAAACAACTGGAACATCTAATCTTTCGTGACATATCCATCGTACGACGCCATTAAACTGTGCTAATGTCATTAATGTCTTGGCTGAACTTAGGCCCGGTCGAAATGCCTGCAAGTTTTCTTCAACTGCAACATTACTAATTTGATACGTGCTGCTTAATCTTAAGATCTCAGATTTAACTAGAGCTGCTTTCGCGAACAACCCCTTATGTTTACTTAGGTTTATGCTTCCGATGTCTATAAGTTTATCCTCGTCAAAGATGCAATACCCAGTGCAGCTTGTCGATATATCTAGTGCTAGTAACAATCAAAAATCCTCTTTCAATCTTATAATAAATTCATCTTCTTCTGTCTTAAAGATGGGTTGGGCAAAATTTGCCTTCATTATAATATTAAAGTTATTATCATGAATGTTAACTGTGGTGATGTATAAAGTGGATAATTCTTCGTCATTAGCACGTGTTGAAGGTGTAAGGCTAGTAAATGTTGGATTTGATGAAGAATTGTGTGTGTTTATATGTGCTGGGACATTTAATATCATCGTATGAAGATTTTGTTCACCTTTAAAAGTTACATTTGTTTCATCTTTATTAAAAAAGAACAAGTGCGGCGTTTTTACTATAGCAACACCTTCATCATAAAAGACATTGCCTACATTATTCCATTTTGCATGCTTAGTAATAGCGTCAGAACGATACAAAGATCCACGACCATTGTCACTTAATCGAATCTTTATCTTTTCGTCTGAACCGGTAAGATTTTTTTCGTAAAGCTCAAATGACTCTGGGTGTATTCTATTACCGTAATAAAGGTTTGATATATCAAAAATTACAATTTCATTGCTACTTCTGTCTTTTGTTCGCTGTGCTATAGTTAAAACTGCACCTTTATTGACGCCCGGGTTTTGAGCGCTAGCCGAGACAATATTGTCAAATATTGCACCTTGTGACTGAACTAAACCCGGGTGGAGTGATGAACTAGGAATCATGTCCTCTAAACTTATAATTGAGTAGTCTGGAGAGCCTGTTGGTTTAAGCGGATTATCAAAGAATTTTGCACTCATAGACATTGGTGACGAACTTAAAGCGTAATAGTTTGGAATAAAAAGACCGTTATCATTGGGCAGTATTGAGAAGTTGCGCTTCTTATGAGAACCGGTGTTGTAGATAAATTGTTCTGCAGTTATATTTTGGATTGTTGTGTTGATCGTCTCTGGAACTAACCCTAAGAGTCGTGGTTGTTGCCCTACAATAAATTCTCTAGTAAAATTCTCCAAATTTATCATCTTTCCATTCTTTCCAAACGAAAAAGCAACGTTTAATGGGTCGTCTGTTGATGATAGTGTCTTTTCAAACGGAGTTGTTAATACGTTTCGCAAAGAAGACGTTGGGTAAAAGAAAGGCGGAGCATAGAACTTTAAATTGTTAAAATTTGACGGTCCTCGTTCTTTTATTGCTTGTAAATCGGATTTTTGTTGGAATGCGCCAGAAGCATTGGAAATTGTTTTGTTGTATATCTTTACTTCATGAATTTCTGCGTTTAATGGGTGAGAAAAAGTAATATCATTAATAGTCGGTGTACCGGCTGATATCATACCGGTAAAACCTTCTGCTGCGCCTAGCTCATTATTCAATAAGTAAGCAAGATTATTAACAGATCCGTCATAATAATTGCCTAAAACTAAACCAGAAGGAGAATTATTAGAATTTGCTGATACTGACGCTGATGGTACATAAAAATTTGTTTCTTTATCATCAATGAAGATAGAACCGAAAGAATTGTTATAGCTTTGCGACCACTGGACTGTTACATTATGCCAATTATTCTTATTCATAAAATGGGATGAAGTAAATATTAGATCATCAGGATAACTACTTGACGGTGCTGCCAGATTAATTGATGACGGTCTTTTATCTGCACTCTGACTTAATTGTAAAAGAAGCTTAAAGGTATTTGGTTGATTATACTCGTCTCTTGAAGAACCGGAAACAATGGAAATAGCAATTGATGACGACATATGCAAGATTGTACCTGCTTTGTAATCGTTTGCAGTGTAGCGTGGATTAATCCAAAAATTAACACAAAAAGCACTAGGTAGATCGTATGCGCCACCGTCGTCACCTTCAATGTTAGGATATATTAGTGCTGAACCGGTTGGTATCGTGTCAGAATTTAAAAAATTAAGGGTATGATAGTTTGAATATGAAAAATTGCAATTAGCGTAACGATGCTTATGATAAGGCATTAACGTCTTTTTAACAACATTCTTAATTGTTCTATTCTTACTGATGTTTATTGGCAAGTCAAATCTAAAAATATCAATTGCTTTTGAAAATTTTTCTATTTTTTGCGAGTCACTAACACTATCTAGATAACTCTGGGCCGCCCCTAGTATATTAGTCTTTCCGGGTTGGCGGTGTGCAGTTTGGAATTTTTGCAAATTCGCTTTGGCACTTTTATCAATTTTTGACAACATTTCAGCGATTGCTTGATCGTCGTCTGGGTCAACGTTTTTTAAATTAATATTTGGAAAGTCTTGCTTTAAAACTTTAGAACGGAATGGAGACACAAAATTAGACCCGGTTACTCCTTGCCCAATTGATGAGGACAAAAAAGTAACCTTAGGTTTAAGAGCTACTGTAACATGCTCAAAATTATTATCGTCTATTTTAACAAATGACATTTTCTACCTTAAAAGTCTAAACGTACTCTAAATGTTAAATCCTTTTCGTCATTTTTCTCAACAGGGCGACTTAGCTTTGCCACTGCTAACAACTCTTCATTTGCATCATAAAGACCGACTGTCGTTACAAAAGAAAAAGATTTTTCTTCAGCGCCTACGTCAAGAACAACGATTTTCCCATCAGCACCTGTGTATGTTGGATTTGTGGAGTAATTAAATTCATCTGCTGTTGCTCTGCAAAAGTATAACGTAGAATTAATTCTAGTGTTGTTTTGGAAAGTAGCAAAAGTGTTTGAGTTTGAACCAAATCTTGTTTCTGCAACGTGATTCAAGATATCATCAATTGATGCTGATACTACAAAATCAGGTATAAAAGCACCACTCATCGGTGTAGCAGCACGTGCGCCCACTGAGTCAACTGAACCTGTCATAATTTGATTTGCAGCAAAAACTTTTTTCATATCTAGGATTGCGATACCTTGTTGGTAAAACATCAAACCTACATTTTCACTTGTGTTACTCGCGTTGACGATATTGCCTACATCGCCACCAGTGGCAGATCTTTCTACACTTGCTGAAGCACCGACATCAGTAAAGATTGCGGAACCAGAAGCAGGATTAACTACTGTTGTAGCTATATTTTGTGGGTTGGCTTCTGATGCATCGCCGATTGAAGAACTTTGTAATAGTTTTATTGCAAACGTTTCGCGTTTAATACCGTCTCTAACAAAAAGCCTTTTAAAATTAATAAATAATGCTTCGTCAATGTTATTAATTGCTAATACAGGTAAATTCGAATTAGGTGCAGTAAATCTAGAAGTTGAATTTCCTAAAAGTAACTGGGCATGTTGCCGGTAAACGTTAATTTTTTCCCGCATCATCAAAGATTGTGAAACAAACAAAGTTTTTAGATTTGAGTCTTCTTTAGGATCCGCATGTGCACCAGCAACTGTTGTTGAATCGTGATACATTCCCATTGTTAAGTCAAAAAGTTCATTTGCTGTTTGCAAAGTAAAGTTTTGGTCATATACAGTGTGAAACAAAGAAGACGTAACTGCATTGTCACCAGAACTAGTTACAAAAACTTGAAATTTCTTTCTTGTATTTGAACCTGATATGTCTTCTTCAACTAGATCGACAAGTTGATTTAGTGTCGACGTTGTTGTCTTTATATCATCACTAGTGATTGTTTTAAAAGTTGCCATTTTTTATATTCCTCTCTTATTAGCTTAGCGTTGGATTGTTGATTCTTACTTCGAACGTTGTTGACAAACCGGAATTAATTCCTGTTACTTTTACAAAAGTTTTAATGAAATTACCACCGGAAGTGCTGTAAATATTAAAAGTTGTATCGGTCAATTGTTTCAAATCAAGTAAAAAGTTTGATGTTGATGTTATGCTTCCGGTGCCTTCATCTGCATCGACATCATAAACAGCAATATTGTCTGTAAAAATAACATTAGGTTGATCCCCTGCGATCTTCAAGAAAAGATGATTAAGTTCAACTCTAAAGGAGCTGTCAATTAATTGTACATCAACTTCAGGAGTACCGGTTTTATTTGCAACGTCAATATTAATTTTTGTACGTTTCTGGTTTTCTTCTCCACTATTCCTTACAAAGGTTACTGAGGTTGTTGAAGTATCAACGCCGCCGGCGTTTATTGTAAATAAGGGAAAATGTGTAACAAACTCGTTATCTACACTAACCAGCCTATGTTTAAGTGCCAGACTTCCAGCAGTTAATGCTTCAAATACAGGTGTATTTTTTTCAATTTTTTCTTTTCCAACTGTTCGGCCGTAATGTTGTATTATATTATAATCAACTTCATCGTCACCTAGCCCAAATTGGAATACTTGAAAAGAGCCATCATTACGTGCTAATGCGCGCCGACCGGCATCTGTTAGAACTGCATCAACTATGATGTTATTTGTACTGTGATCTAAAAAACCCATTTATATCTCCATTAATCTAATATTAAATATACACATATAAATAATAGTAGTAAATTTTTTTATTCTACGCCGTATTGAAAACTTAGATTATTTTCAGAGAGCGTCGCTGCTGATGTCTTAAAAGTATCTTCATTTGTTGTACCAGCTGATGCATAATTATGCAATTTAACATTAACTGTCTGGTCTAATTGATTATCTATGTTTATAAAGTGAAATTTATATCTAAAATTTTTACTATCTATTGCTAACAAATTCATATCACGCTCCCTACTAGCACCACCTTTGATGGCTTCGTTACTATTATTCCGCATAACGCGATAGTACTCCGGATCAAAAATTATTTTTACTCTATTGTGGTTACTAACCTTAATTGCATCTTGGAATGTGTCTACATTTAAGTAGATGTTTGGATACGGCTTTGGTGCATCCCCTCTACTAATTATCGTCTGCTTAACACGATTTGTATATCGATCCCTTTCAACCTTTATTTGCGCACTATAGTTAGAACTTAGTCCATGTGCATCGACACAAGCAATTGCATATATTGGTTTTTCACCTTCCTGGTGTGTTACATCTTTATAATATGTTCTTGGTCGTGACATGTCTATTACTTTTTGACTGTCTGCAATTTCTGCAACTGGTGATTTTATTATAGAATTATCAAAATTGTATTCGTGTAAAAGAACAAAAGGTTCGTTAATACTACGCCTTTTAAATATTTGGAATCGCTTAATGTCTCTTTGTTTATTAAGCGGAAACTGCCAAGTTAATCTAGGAACGAGTGTTTCGAAATCAAAAGTTACGTGTAAGTTTGTAGGTGGTGGTGGTGGAATCCGTTCTATACAAGAAACATCAAAGACTTTACCTTCTGATGCCATAAAACAAGTAGCCAAGAGTGCTTGTGTGCATGCAGCGTTTTGTTGGATTGTATGAACTATTGTTTTAACTTGACAAACTGTTCTAATTTTATAAAAATATGACCCGCCATACCTTACGTCAGAATCAATTGCAAAATTAGTTCTACGTCTTTTTATGTATCGCCGACCTAGATATTCTACTGTCTCATCAGGTAATGTTTCATATTTTTCTATAAGATATCCTGCAAATTGTATGCTAGGATACTTTTTTAGAGTTGCCGCTGATCCACCGCTAGTAAGCTCTTGCAGTTCAACAGCATTAACCTGAAGCTCATAGTCTATTTCTCTAAAAGTATGTACTGGTGGAATACCTGCTAATGTGTCTTTGCGTGCTACATTAGCGGGTGCAATCAATGAACGTAATTCGTCTTGGAATATATTGTCTGGAACGATAACTGAATTATTGACTAGTTCAGCCATAAATAGATTATTAAACTGGACTGATATTGATTGTTTCCCCAAAGGATCAGAAGCAAATTTTGCAACTTCTGGAGGAACATCAGACTCTGCCAACATGTAATGTTGTGAATTGGTGGAGCCGGCTGGTGTAAAATTTCGAAATGATTCGAAAAGAATTTTCTTGTCCTGCCCTTTAAGGCCGCCTTTTTCAGAAAGTGTATCGTGCAACTTTGAAATTGCTTCACGATTTGAAATGTTGTCTGTGGTTATATCTGTAAAAAATAACGCACCATTTAACATTGTATACAATTTACTTTCTTTACCGGTGTCAATTAATTCAACTCCCGTAAAAACCTCATCTGAATTAGCGCCTTCTGTAACAATCTGATTGAGTGCGTTGGTCAGCTTTTCATCTGTACTGTCTCCCTCTCCAGTATTAAACACAAAGTGATTAGGTACCTTTGGTAGTCGTTTTGGTGGTGTAAATGTTATCTGAACAAATCTTGCCAATTTTTTATTTTTAATTCTATGAAATATTTCATCTGTATTTGATGCGTCTAAAGTAATAATTCTTTCAGATGCATTTGTACTATCAGGCCTAACTCGTTCATCCCGTGTAAAATAATTATAAACAAATGCTGCCTTAGGATTAACTACTTCTGGAATATTAATTTTATTAATCGGGCGTGATGGTGCAGGAGTCGGATAGGCCTCCGGAGGGATCTCACCTCCTCTTAACCTTCCAGCACCGGCGTAGGATAAGATTTGTGTCGTTTTTGAACTCAAGTTTGCTACTGTTTCTGTAGGCGGTTCACTGTATGCATCAAATAATTCTTCAGTAGGCATGTTTTCTCCTGTGTTCTTTAAGTCTCATTAAAATTTAAACTTTATTGCTGATTCGGGATCGAGTTCAACGCGTTCTGCGTTAACAGCTAGCACCGGAGGTGCAACAGTATCGCTACTTAACTTCTCTACTGCTTTTTCGCTGCCAATGTAGAAACCTAGCGGTAGCAAAGAAACTTCTGCTTTATACTGATAAACGCCTGGAAAGTTTTCATCAATTGACTTAATATATTTTACTATATTGTCGCTCTGACTACCCTGCGATGCGTTTGTCAGGCCTGATTGATTGTTGTCTGCTAAGTTAATCGGCCTGGACAGTTTAGCTGTCACTGAAAAGCTAGGTTGTTGCGAAAATATATTAGAAACATCAGCACTAGAAGCGTTTAAATTGCCGGGTTCCAAGTCTATTAGAAAATCTTTTTCATTAATCATGACTGAATAAACCCTGTCAAAAGACTTTGGTGCTATAATTTTTTTAAATTTATTTGCAAAAGAAAACGGTGCAGATTGTTTAATTAATTTGGTCATGCGAAATAATTCACTTTTTAATTGTGGATCTGTTTGTACATCTGGGTATAGATTTTCTATTCTAGCAAGAATTTTTTCATATTCTACTTTTAATGCATCGCGAGTCAAGACAGTTGAGTTAATCTTGTTCTGGTCTAGCCCTTCTGATAACAACAAGAAACTCTCTTCATTAAAATCTAAACCTGACGTTAGTTTCATATACTCTTTCAAACAATAATCATGAACATGATTAATCATTACATCTCGATTAAATATTCCTTCCGGGTAGCCCGTGGACGCCTGTTTTATCAATTTTCCGTTATTGTCTAGATTAAATCTGAAAACGTTTATTGAATTAAGAATTGACTCAAAGTTGCTGTTTTCGTTAAGGTTTTGCAAATGTGATGCTACTCTACCATGAAAGTCATAATCTAGGATATTGGCACTAGTATCAAAAACAAAAACCTTAGGTAACAAATTCATATCCGGATTGAAGTGGTCTTTTTTATGTATCGTTACTGCTACATACGGTGAATTTAAAAAATTAACATCACCTGTCATGTCGTATGATATTTTCTGCAAAGACTCGATCATCGAATTAGTAATACCTACGTTTAAAATTGACTTGTTTCCATATTTTTCACTGGTCAAGAAACCGTACCCGGGTTGTGATAAAACTAAGCTCATTAATTTGTTTTTTGCAAGACTATACTTTAAACTTTTAGGAAACAAGGAGTCACTTTCAAGTGTATACACTCTTTCTTTAACTGCACTAAATTGGGCAGCAGCTTCCTTGCTGTTTAAGACTATTGCATCCCTATAAACTCCTGCATCTTTTAAAACGTTAACTGCCAAAGACATGATCGGTTCTGTTTCGCCTTCAAAAGTTTCACCAGCTAATATGCCTGCAGCACGTTGGGCTAAACCGCCTAAACTATCAGCGTGAGCAGTAAACACAGCTGCTCTATCAGTAATGAACTGTTGGTGTGTTTTAATCTTTGCAATCAATGAACTAGCATGTCTAAAACCTTCTTGTCGAGCTTTACTATATTCGCTTTTATTACTTTCTTGACTATTCTTGGTATTGTCGCCAATAGCGTCAAGTAATCCGTCTATGAGTCCTTCTATCTGAAGTACATCGTGATATAGCGTAAAGTTACCGTCGCCATCTGTTTTAGCATCAATCCCGATGGTTCGTTTAAGTAAGCCATACACCCATCTAAAACCAACAATAATTCGGTGTTGTATATTATATTCAATTACGCCACCCACGTTTCCAACTTTGTCATTTGCAGCTGCATTGACTGCGGAAACTTTTCCTAACCCAGTTCTAAAAAACAGATCAACGCCGGCACCATTGTATTTACTGTCTGTGAAAAGACTACCGTTTTGACCGTCATAATCAGAGTTTCCTCTATCGTTAGCTGAGCCATAAGCGATTGTGTTAAGATAACTTTTTAAAAGCTTTCCTATTCCAAAGTTTAAATCATCGTAACTGTCCAAAACCTTGTGGTGACTTAAGTCTCTTGTTCGCTTCTTGTCCGGTGAAAAACTTGCATCATAAACATTGTCGATTTTGACCGCACTCATTTTATGTGCCTTAAAACCTGTTGAGTTTGCGTCTAACTTTGGCATCATTTGATTTAAATGCTTTCTGGTCTTTATTTTATTTTTAACATCAGAAGATTCAAAAAGATTTCTGTCAGGCGCAAGATACGCCTTAAACTCATGCCCACTATTAAAAAAATCGTAGTCGCTCGTACCACGGGAGTTAAAGGAAAACCCGCATGTACCTTCGAAAAATGTTTTCACCTGCTTGTCTAAGTGGTATAAGTTAATGGTACTTATTGTCTTTCTCGTGTCTTTATCTGTAGTACCTGTTAACCCTGAGCGTCCCTGGAGTATGTCAAAAAAAGCTTGCAAGCACAACTGCCTTTGACTCTCTACTGTGCTGGAACGCAAAAGAACTGATAGCATTGGGATATAGTTACCATAATCTTCAGCTTGCGGGGAATTACGAATGTTCAACAAGTCGCGGACCAACGCCCTAATAATCTCTTCTGCAACAAAAACTGGTGAAGCTTTACCTGTTGGAGCAAGCTTCTTTGACTCTCCGGAGGCCGGATGTGCTTCAGTAACTTCTTGGTGGGGGTATAATGTCAACACACTCTCAACTAGTTGATTGCTTACTGTTTTGTAATTATCTGTATAACCGGCTAATTCAGAAAAATCAATAGCTTCATCAGCAGTGTTTGCTAAAACAGGATTTTTTACAAAATATTCTGCTGCTGGTATGAATTTTATGTTCGTGCTAGAGTTATCACTTGATGTTTCTGACGTTCCACCCTCCAAGGGTGCATAAAAAGCTGATGCAATTCCAATTGATTGTTGTTGCTTTCTTATTCCAGCAATTGCTTTGCCAAAATGTCCAAAACCACGTAGGTCTGAACTGCTACCGTTAAAGAATGGAAGACCTGGTCTGGAAAATTTTCGTACTCCGGACTGATTTCTGACATGTTCTATTTTATTCTTAGGAATACCTAGTACTTTTTCAACGAAATCATGATACATTAACCCAGCAAAACTTAGTAATACAGTGCCTTCAATCTGCTCCACGCGCTCATTAGGATTATCATCACTGGAGGAGGCTGTCTCAGTCGTCCCACCTGTGTAGTTTTGCCAAAAATCAATACCTGTTGTATTAAAAGAACCAATTTTTGGTACTAATCTAGCAGCAACCACCGGCTGGGTATTGTTAACGTTTAGTGTATCTCTATTCGCCATGTTAGCGATGTCAAATGTATACATATCATAACAGACAGTAGCTAAAAGTTCAGTAGCACCGGTTAGTGAATCGAATTTTTGGCCGGCTGAATTCCTTATTATGTCAAATATTTCTGTATATCTGTCAGGAAATAAGGCATGACTTGAATTGTATTCTAAATTCATACTGCTAGGCGATAATTCTGCATTAGCAACGCCGTCAGGTAAATAAGCAAACATTCCAGCGAAAGATATGTTTTTTAGTCTACCTATTGCTGTTGATAAATCACCCAAAACACCTAACCTGACTTCACCAGGCACAATACTAGCAACGTCATCCGGTAACTGATTTAACGTTTCAAGAACTGTTGACGAATCAACAAATGCAAGTGAACCACCGAGGGCACCTAAAGTATTACAAAAAATATCTGTATCTGAATCACCGGCCTGCTGGCGGAAACCAAGTAATGCAACAGAGTCGCTTGGTTTCGAAAAGCCAATTTTAGAATTTTGGCTGTATTCAGGGCTTAAATTAGAATAAAGCTCAATAAGCTTATTAGCATTATTGTCGTTTGTTGCCAATGCTGATTCGGCGCTAAACTGTCTAATCAAACCTAGATTAGTTAACGACCATCGTTGACCTAAAACGGTGTCAACAGCTGCAGCATTAGCTAAAAACTCAAAAATACTTTCTAGTACTTGCTCATAGATGAAATACTCAATAGTTGCTAAGCAAAACGCATTACCAGAATTAGCTTCTAAAACTTCTGCTATTGTTCCGGTTTGTGATTCTCGGATTGCATTAATCATGTTTGCTATTGTTGCGCCTATCGTACTAGCAACGTTGGTATCGAAGTTTCGCTTTACAAATATTCTAACTTCTCTTAAAAAGCTTTTGTCGGTCAGCTGGGGATGTGCTCTGCGTAAGACTTGATTTGCTGCTTCTAGAATATAAGACCTGATCTGTCTATGCAACTCTATTATTCTGGCTATGTTATTTACTGTGATGGAATTGTTGTCACCTAACGTAAACTGCATTTTTGCTGTATCTGCGTTTTCTTCACCATTACTAATAGGTAAAAACTCACATGATGCTATTATCTCAGAACGAAGATTATTCAACCCTTTCGCTGCGAGCCTTATATATCGTGCCGACGTCGATTTTGTTGTAAAAGCTTCCTCTGCTGCTGCTGAATATTCTGTGGTATTAGCTTCTGTTACACGCATCGCCTCGAGCATTTTTCCAACTTTCGCTAAATGTTGTGCCACTGTGGGAGCTGTGTTTATTGCTACGGTATTGTTTGTGTTTATTGCCATGTATTAACCTTCAAAATAATCTGTTTGCTGTGACAAGTGTTGGGGCGCTCATAGTCCCGTCCTTGTAAAAAGGAACAATAAAATACTCGACCATTCCAAAACTACCCTCATGTCTTACTAAGTAAGAATACTTCTTTGATGCTGTATATGCATCTATACTATGCATTATTCCGTCCAAGTATACTTTGTTGCCTTCCTTAATAAAAAAAGCATAAAAATCAACATATGCGTCGTTACCCGTTATGTTGAAGCTTACATCGTATAATAGCGTCGCTCTGTTTTTAATATCTCTATCTACGTCACCAACTGTTGATTGTTTATTGTATCGATCTGTTAAGCCGTCGATCTTGTCAAATAATTCAACTGTTGCGTTACGAACGTTGAGCTCTTTTGTTTGCCTAAAAATGGCCGGACTGTCCAAGCTGAAATAAAATATGTCGCCGGTTGAATTATTAAAAAATACATCTGCGTTTTCTTGCGAAAGGGTGTATGCTTCTGTCTCTATCAGACCCTTTAAAAAAGCGTTTCTTTTAGCAAATTTATTTCCCGGCGTACTTATTATTCGCTGCTGACGTTTGTTACGATTACGTTTTCCAGCAGCACGTGTATACCTAGAAGAATTAAAAATATTATTTTTGGCCAACAGTTCGGCTTGTTCATTAACAAAGCTAATTAAATCTAAAGTTGGCGCAACACGAGGCGTTAATTTATAAGTTATATTAGAATAAGCAGGCGCTTGATTATCAATAAAAGTACACAAACCGTCTGCATCAGGTGTTAATTTAGCAATTGTTGATGACTGGCCGATTAAGTGATCGATTCTATTTACTTCAATTGAGTATGAAACTGTTAAAACATCCCTAATTGTTTGCAATTTATCTTTAAAAAGTTCAAATAAATCACCAAACATGTTTTTAAGAATTTTATCAATTTCACTCTCTACAGCTGTTATTGTAAAACTAGCCTCAACACGTTTTTTAATGTCAGTCAGCGAGCTGATATTAGTAAAATCACCCTCACCTGACAGACTCGTGTTGTAATTGCCAATAAATTGGAAATTTTCAATTTTGACGGCTGATGTTCTTTCTTCAAACTTTTCAATAAAAAGTGCTGATGCTAACTTTTTTTCTCCGTTTTTCATGATACACTCAACAACATATTTGTAATTTGTTGTTCTAAAAACGTCTGTATCTTGGAATCTTGTCACCCTGTTCTTGCTATTTACTTGCGTAAATTTATTTAATTTTTCAGAATTACGATACAAGTAAAGAATCTCAGACATAGCACTAGTGTCACCTTTAAAGGCATACTTTCTAGGTCTAATTGCTGCAATGTTTTCTGAGATATTTGCAACGTCTATGTTAAATCCATTCTGTGTATCAGACAAAGTTACAACAATTGTCAAGTGAGGTGTCATTTCATTTTTATGTTTACTCTTATCGATTACTGATTTAGCGTTGGAAAAGCTTTTTTGCAAATAATTCAATGTTGTTCTATAAAAGATAGACTCACTAGCTCTAAAGTTTGATGGTGATGTGCTGCTGCCTGCTGCTACACCGTCCCGGACTTTAACTTTTTTATTAGGTGGTACAATTACTTGACCTAGCACGCTGTAGTAACACATGTCAAAAGGTTTGTTAACATTTACTCTTTTTGCGTATAAGTTTACGTCTAGATTGTCGCTTTCTTTCTTTGTTCCAATACTTAAAATTGAAACACCAGTATTTAGTCTGGCAGGAACAATTGAGTATTCGCTTGCATTCTCAACTAACTGGTCTTCTATAGTTTTTAATAACACTGGATAACTTTTAACTTCAATTACTACGCCAGAAGAATCTTTAACTAACAGCAATACATTAAACTGTGAACCGTAAGCTCTTAAGCTAGATAAACTTATGTTGATTTTCGATCCTATTTTTAAAATATTTTCTTGTGTTGTTTTTGTAGAAAACTTATATTGAGTTTTAGATATTTGATTAATGCTTTTTTCAATGTCGCTAAAAATTGGTTTGACTATCTTCTGATATTTATCATCTCTTTTATTGGCGACATTAGCAAGACCGCCTTTCTGATCTTTAAATGATGTCTTCATAAAGCCTTGTTGGAATAATCTTGCTGGATCATCATTCATTTCAATCATTCCATTATACACTTTTTTAAATATTTTAGAATTATTAGCTGTGATATTGTTAATCTTTTCCTCGAACGCTAGATTTTGATTGATTTTTTCAGCTGTAAGTGTCTGTTTTGTTCTAACTTTTTTTGACTTTCTATGAATGCGATTAAAGCTTATTTTTCCAACTAGTTTAGCGTCATCATACAAGTTATGAGCTTTGTCAATTGAAAATTGATCTACTAACTTCGTTATAAAGAAATTTTTGGCCGGTGTTGATTTATTATTAGCTAACATTGGTAAAGTTTTCTGTTTAGGATTGTCTATACTTTTCTTTTTACTTCTTACTCGATTGTTAAATCTACTCGAAGCTGTCTGCCTTGCTTTTCTTTTATAATAACTTGCACCATACTGGGAGATCATTAACTCAATTACTGAAGGCTTTAAAAAGCCGGCAACAGAATTAGCAACGTCTACATTAGCATAGATTTGTAATGAAAGAAAAAAGTCAGTGTTGCCATCAATGTCTGTTGTTTTTTCATATGACAATACCTTCGGGTCAAGATTTACTGGCTTTTGTGACAGTTGGTTTGGGACGATTGGTGCCATTTTAATTATAGTAGGTTGAGGTGGTATCTTTACATACATTTTGATTAATCCATTACTAAGGTAAAAATATTTATAAATGTAGGAATATTAAGGTCATCATAAAGTACCTTACCTACATAAAAAACATGTTTTTCATATCGCTTGTTTACGTCATTATTATCTAAAAACACACCGGCATCGATAACATCAAGTTTAGACATTTGCGGGCCGAATGCGTCTTCGTAAATCTGTAATAAAAAATTATTATTAGTAGAAGTCTTTGAAAACAATATTGTTTCAAATTGCTTTGGTGTTGGTCCAGGTGGGTTTGGAATTTTACCTTGTTTTAAAAGCTTCTGACTCAAATAGCCCGGGTCTCCTGCTAGATTGTTTAAAAGATTGTCATCGTTAGCACCATCTGGGTTATTATCTAGTAAATTTCCATCATGACCGGTGAGTTTTTTAATATCTTCCCAGCTTTGTCTACTTGTGCTTCTTATATCAGTATAGTTACCGTAAGCAGAGCCGTCTGGGTTGACAGGTGGTAAATACTGAAAATTAGGTAAGTGAGCCAATTTTGAATCAAGAAAGAAGGGCTCAGCATCATTTACGTTAATTATTTCGCTAAAGGGTGATCCAGTAAATGGTTGGCCATTCTTAATGGTAAAAGTTATATCTTTATTTTTAATTTTAAAATCATTCTGCTGGTGTATGTCATCTGTGCCGATAAAATAGTTTTTAACAAAATGTCTCAGTGATGAATCAAGAACAGAATTTTCACCGATTCTATAATCATCACCGGTCACTGCCTTTAAATGCAAGCTAGCTGTTATTTCTGTATCTTTTAAAAAAATATTATTACCTACAAGGCTTCCAGTTGGTGAAAAATTAAAATTAAAAATTCTTCCGCTATCATCCTTTTCTAAAACAATTGCGTTTTCTGGTCTTTCCATAACTTCAAAATATAAGCGCTGCGAAACAGAGTCTTCCTCACCTTGTTTGTAGAAAGCGTTGCAGTCAGATAAAGAGGCGTATTCTGCGCGCAATTTTCCAGCAGCTATTTGTCGCTTTCCTTCCTGTGTCACAACCAAGTCTATAAATCTTGTCTTTTTATCTAATATTCCCATTTTTAACCTATGTTACTAATAACTATTCATTAACTTAATTTTTCAACCCGTATAGTTGCTAATCGTTGATTTGACTGTGGTATGTGTGCATAAG
>Ga0209815_1001211_pt1 | contig 17529 bp, 15 predicted proteins | sample CoawatmetaG00DNA_FD_187507 | JGI IMG/M metagenome (GOLD analysis project Ga0209815, IMG submission 187507) | Marine microbial communities from the West Antarctic Peninsula - Coastal water metaG002-DNA (SPAdes) (version 2) | ecosystem: Environmental > Aquatic > Marine > Coastal ...
GACCCGGCGACGTCGAACAACAGGTTTCGGCCCGAATGGAACTGGCGAAGGCGCGAAAGCCTCACGTATTCGAACGCCAACGTCCCGACGGGATTACCATCGAGGTCCGGGGCGCTCCGGTCGAAGGCGGCGGGTTCGTCACAACATATATCGACGTGACAGAACGGCGCCGCAATGAAGCCCGCATCGAACACATGGCCCATCACGACGCGTTGACCGAACTGCCAAATCGCGTGCTGTTTCATAAACGCCTGGGCGAAGAACTCGCGCGCATCGCCCGCGGTGGCAATCTCGCCGTGCTATGTCTCGACCTCGACCACTTCAAGAATGTCAACGATACGCTCGGTCACCCGGTCGGGGACGTGCTGCTCAAAATGGTGGCGGAACGGCTCAGCAATTGTTTGCGCGACACCGATGTCGTCGCGCGCTTCGGCGGCGACGAGTTCGCGGTTATCATGCCGATAATAGATGGAGATCGCGACGCCGAAGGGCTGGCGCGCAAGCTGATTGATGTTCTGGGTTCCCCTTACGAAATCCAGGGGCAAGAGATCATTGTCGGGGCCAGCATAGGCATCGCGATTGCACCACGCGATGGCGATGCCACCGAGGGGATGCTGCGCAATGCAGACATTGCCTTGTACCGTGCCAAGGTGGATGGCCGCGGGCGTTTTAGCTTTTTTGAGCCGGAAATGGATCGGCGTATCCAGGCGCGGCGGACGCTCGAGCTCGAGCTTCGCAAAGCCTTGAGCAACGGCGAGTTTGAACTCTACTATCAGCCGGTGGTCAATTTGCGAAGTGGCGACGTCAGCGGCTTCGAGGCCTTGCTGCGATGGCATAATCCCGAGCGCGGCATGGTTTCGCCAGCCGAGTTCATTCCTCTCGCCGAAGAAACAGGCCTCATTATTCCGCTGGGCGAATGGGTCTTGCGCAAAGCCTGCGCCGAAGCGATCACCTGGCCGCTCCCCATTAAAGTGGCCGTAAATCTTTCGCCAGTCCAGTTCAAGAGCCGCAATCTGGTCCAGGCGGTTCTGACCGCGCTGGCTTATTCGCGGCTGCCACCCGAGCGGCTGGAGTTGGAGATCACCGAAACCGTGCTTCTAGGCGACACCGACGCGAATTTGGCCACCCTCCATCAACTGCGCAAACTCGGCGTGCACATTTCGATGGACGACTTCGGCACCGGCTATTCTTCGCTAAGCTATCTGCGCAGTTTCCCGTTCGACAAGATCAAGATCGATCAGTCGTTCGTGCGCGAGCTCACGGAACGGCCGGATTGCATGGCAATCGTCCGCGCGGTTGCCGGCCTTGGAACGAGTCTTGGCATCACGACGACGGCGGAAGGGGTCGAAACACAGGAACAGTTCGACCGCCTTTGTGCCGAGGGTTGCACCGAAATGCAGGGATATTTGTTCAGCCCGCCACGGCCGGCAAGCGAAGCTGTGATGTTGATGTTGAGAAACTCTGTCATGGTCGATGTCGCTTGAGCGTGGCTTGAACTTCGATTCCGCGATAGTGACATTCTCCGATACATTTTTGAGACTGTACGGCATGCATGAATGCCGGCCTGATCAAGGGCGAAGCCTTCGCCGTCGATGCAAACATTAGCGAAGCAGACGCCAGCCGTTGTCACGGCAACACCCTGCCATTGAGCTGATAGACGACGACATACAAAGTCGTGCGTGAAAAATTTCTAAGCCATTGAGCGCGAGTCAGTTTTTGGCTCGCTTGCGGGTTTGAGATTGCAGGGTTCAGGCGCGCACAACCTTCGTGGCGCCTCCGGCCGCGCGTCGCAAGAGGTTTTCGTCGAGCTGGCGTCAGCGGTCTTGTATCAATGTATCCGGTCTCTGATTGGAGCGAGTTTTGCTCCGGACCAATATGGATATCAGCGCGCGCGCGTGCGATCTCATTAATGGACAGGCCTCAACGGGCCATTTGGGTCACCAGTGTCGCATGCGCCGGTAAGACCGATCCTGCATCTCTTCTTATCCTCTCGCAAACCTCATCGAGTAAAGGGTGCGGCGGCTTGCCAACAGCATGGGCTCGACCGCCTGCTTGAGCCGCGTCTTCTCTATCGCGACCATCTCGGTCGACTGGCGACAGCGCCTTCAGGGCTTGCTGTTCGGCGGAAGACAGCGGGCGGATCTCGTCGATCATGACAAGAGCGAAGCGCGCAATCAGCCGCGCGTCCAGCCTGTCGGTCTTGGCGCGCCGCCCCCCGGTCTCGCGGAAAGGCCTTGATGCGGCGCGGATTAACGATGCCGATCGCCTCCAACATGAGGCGGCTAACACCCTCGTGCCGGAGCCTGCGGATGCCATCGGCGATGGTAAGCGAAGGCGCTTGCTGCGCGAACGAGGCTGCTGTCATGGATTAGACTTGTATGCCGACTTGCAGCGCCAGGCCGCCGTCCTTGCGACTGTTCGATCGAGAGACCCGACGCAGACGCCGTTGCCGGGCTACGACCGCGCCCGCGACCAGGAATCCAACGAGCTGTCTGCTTCGCCTGTCACTCTACAGTGACAAGGCCAAGATACCGGAATCCACTTTCCGGGATCAGGGCCTTGGGCCGGACGCCAGTCGGATAGGTCCGTCAGGCGCTTCAGCAACGACCGCGGGCAGGTGGGACCCTAATACTAAAGGACCGTATCCCAAGTCATAGGACAATAGTTGACTAAGTTATCATCAGCGAGAGGAGGCGGGACTATGCATGCCATCTTAGAATCTGAGCCGCGGGCGGCTGACCCGCAACATACGAAAAAGCTTATCAATCTCGTGCCGGTGGCCATCTCCTGGGGAGTGCTGCTCGCCATCTACGTAGGGCTTCGGCTTTACCAGCAGGCATTTGCATTCAAGTACGGCCTGGATTCGACATCCCCCGAATTTGCGACCTACTGGCTGACGCTGTTCAAAGTCGAGGTACCGCTTATTTTCGGGGTGGGCTTCGCCATTTGGGCCTACCTTTGGCTCACCCGGGATAAGAACCTCGACAAAATCGACGCCGAAACGGAACTGCGCCGCTACTTTAGCCTCGTCGCGTGGTTCTTGCTGTATACGTTTTCTTTTCTTTGGATCGCTAGCTTCTTTGGTGAGAGCGATGCCACTTGGCATCAAACCGTGATTCGCGACACCGCGCTTACTCCCAGCCATATCGTCGTATTTTACGCTTGTATTCCACTGTATATCATCTTGGGCGTTAGCAGCCTTCTATATGCTACCACGCGGATTCCCAAATTCTCAAAAGGCTATTCGGTGCCGCTCATCATGGCTGTGCTCGGGCCCGGGCTCATTCTGCCGAACCTTGGCTATAACGAGTGGGGCCACGCGTTCTGGCTCACTGAAGAAATCTTCAGCCATCCGCTCCATTGGGGCTTCCCGGTTCTTGGGTGGACCGGCTTTGCTCTTGGCGGCGTCCTTCTTCAGGCGACCATGAGGATGGCGGAGCTTTTCAAAGAGATCGATGGCGCAAACTTGGCGAAAGCCTGACGCCTTGGCTGATGCCGGCGATGGCGGACAATGCGACTGTAGGCGGTGTCTCTGCTGAATCGACTGACTGACAGGTAGGACACCGCCTTCGGCAAAGAACCGTTGCCTAATCATAAGAATACGAATTACCGGGGGGGGGGAGCATGACTGACAACGATCAAGCAATTTTAGCTGCGGCAGAAATGTCGCCAAGAATAGCGCGCTATTCACGAACTTTCGACTACCTGATTGTCGTCATAGCTGCCTTCCTTGTATGGTCCGTTACGCACATCCATTTTCTCCTTTTCGCTGGGGACTGGGATTTTTTTATTGACTGGAAAGACAGACAGTATTGGATTCTGATAACGCCGATAGTCTCCATAATGTCGGCCGCGGCATTTCAGGCGATCTTCTGGACTCTATTTCGCCTGCCAATCGGAGCGACAGCTAGCGCACTTCTGTTTCTGATCGGCGTCTGGATTGTCAGATACCATGCTTGGGAAGGCATGGCCTACTTCCCGCTCAGTCTCGTTGTTCCAGCGACCGGTCTAGTCGGAGCGATGGCACTCGACTTCATCCTTGTGCTGAGCCGAAGCTGGGTTATAACGGCCGTGTTCGGCGGCGTTATTTATGGTCTCTCGTTCTTTCCGACAAACTGGATTTATCTGGCGCCATATTTCCAGCCAGCAGAGCATATGGGTGAGATGGCGTCTGTTGCCGATATCATCGGCTACGTCTTCCCTCGTTCCGGCACGCCTGAATACATAAGAATTATCGAACGCGGAACCTTGCGCACGTTCGGCGACTCCGCCAACTGGGTCTCAGCGTTCTTTTCTGCGTTCGTTTGCATGTTCGCCTACTCGGTGTTCTGGTTGATGGGTGTGGTCGCCTGCACACCCAAATACATACCGGTGGGATACCGCTTCAAGGAGCTTTATGGCGCTAAAATCGATGCGGGTGCTCTATGAGCAAGATAATGAAAAAGGCGACGTTGCTCGTTTGGGCCGCGACGACATTGCTATTTTCCCTTATGGATCAGGCCGCATTCGCGCACGGCGAGCGGGCGACCGAGCCTTACATCAGAACGCGCACTGTGCATTGGTATGACGTCACTTGGTCAACCGATGCGCTTAACGTCAACGATACAGTAACCGTCCAGGGCAAGTTTCACTTATTGAACGATTGGCCGGATTCGGTGAGTCTGCCCAATCTGGTGTTCCTTTCCAACGGCTCGCCCGGCGCCGTCATGACCCGCGTAGAATCGTACATCAACGAAATTCCCGCACGGCAGTCCACCAAGGGTTTGATCGTCGGACGGGATTATGACTTCAAACTCGTTATGAAGGCGCGTAAGGTGGGACAGTGGCACCTTCATCCGGTCATGAACATCCATGGGGCCGGGGCGGTCGTTGGGCCGGGAGAATGGATAACTGTCAGCGGCAACGAAGCGGATTTCAAGGATCCGCTCACGACCTTGACTGGAAACAAGATCGACGATCTGCAAACGTTTGGCGTTTCACGCGTGCAGATGTGGCAGTTTGGGTTCGGGCTGATTGCCGCGGTGTGGATCCTATGGTGGCTGCGCAGGCCCCTCATCATTTCGCGCTGGCTCGTGGTCAAGAAGGGGCGAGAGGACCTTCTCATCACGCCGATGGACGACAAAGTTGCGGCGGCCCTGCTGGTCCTTTTGGCGATCGTGGTGCTGGTCGGATACACCAGAACGACGTCCGAGTTTCCAGAACTGGTTCCGCTTCAATCGGGGTCTCTTTCCACTCCACCACTGCCCAAGCCGCCCCACGCGGTTGAAATCAAGTTCAAGAGGGCCGAGTACGACGTTCCCGGTCGGTCCATGCGCCTGAGCGTAGAGATGACCAATACGTCCGATCAACCCGTGAGCGTTGGCGAGTTCACCACCGCTAACCTGCGTTTCATAAATAAGAGTCTTCCTGCGGCGGTGGCGGCAGTCAGTTCGAAATTTCCGAAGGAGCTGGTCCCCCGGAACGGCCTTGTCATCGACCATCCGGAGCCGCTTGCACCTGGTGAAAGCCGTCTGGTGAACCTGGATACAACGGATGCGGCATGGGAAGTAGAACGTTTGGTGAGCTTTCTTTCTAACGTTGACAGTAGAATGGGCGGATTGCTGTTTTTCTATGACGGGAAAGGCAACCGCTCCATGAGCGAAGTATACGGGCCCATTGTTCCAGTCTTCAAAAAGACGATCTGAAGCCAGGTTTAATAGGACGAAGCTGCGCGATGGTCGATAAGCTCACGATCAGGAGGTACTCCAGATCGGCATTGCGCGGCCTTTCGTTTGCAGTGCCTCTGCTGGTTTTGTCGTCCCAGCCGGCCTCTTCCCACGGTGGCGTCAGTATGGAAAATGACGTGTGTAGGCTCCGATTGGGAGCATACATCATGCACTTTACCGGGTACCAGCCGCAAGCAACCGGCAGCAGGGAGTTCTGCGAAGACATTCCGGAGACCGGCAAAACGGTGGTGGTGCTGGACGCGGTTGATGATGCTCTGCGCGACATCCCGATCGAGGTGCGAATCGTGCGGGATACGGGAGACAACAGCAATTTGGAGACCATCACCGTTGTGCACCTGCAGCCCAAAGTTTACCCCTCTGGCAGCATTGCCTTGGAATATACGTTCGATAAGGCTGGAAAATTTATCGGACTGGTTACCGCGGGCGCAAAGGGCGAATACGTCTCACGGTTTCCCTTCAGTGTGGCTTCTGGAAAGTCGTTCTACGAGAAATACCTGCTTTTCATCGTAGTTCCATTGGTAGGATTTGCCTTATATCGTTATTCGGCACGTGTCAGAAAGAAATTGGACGCCCGCCTCAGCATACCACCAAACTAGCTGGGATAAGGCCGGTGATTGTTTGGCCAGGAGGGGGAACGGGCCTTGCCGCCAACCTCGCTAGGAGAGCTAGCGCGACCGGCGAGGCGAAGCTGAGGATGCGCGTTGTAATTGCGCTTGTGGTGGCATCGTGTTCTGGATGCTCCGGATCATCGGAGCCGCCGGAGGGGACTTCGGTCGTCAGCTTCGACTATGCGCACGCTGTGCGCCGCGGCTCCTGTTCCCCCGGCAGCAAGCCGGCCGGACCAGGTGCCACCGACGGCCTTACATCGCGCGATGGCTTTCATTATAACGTGAGGGCGCCTGCAAACCTCGATCCGACCTATGCGCATCCGCTGCTCGTCGTCTATGCGCCGGCGGGCTATGATGCGAAACAGAGCGAATCCCTCACCCGCCTCACCACCGAGGCAACCCGCAGCGGCTTCGTCGTGGTTTATGTCGGTAGCCGTCCTCTATCGGTGAAGACGATAGAAAAGCTTGCGCAGCTACCTAAAGAAGTTGCCGCCGTTTGGTGCGTCGATCCAAATCGAGTGTATGCGACCGGCCACTCCGATGGCGGAACGGTGTCGATTGCGCTCGCCGTTCTGGAAGAGACTACAGGCACCGTGTCGGCAATTGCTCCGAGCGCCGCGGGCTTCTCTCGGAAAGACCTCGAAGCCTTTCGATGCCCGAAGCCCATTCCGGTGATGGTCATGCACGGCAAGCAGGACACACATTTTCCGGGCTGGGGAAAGGAAGCCGCCCTGTGGTGGGCGCGCTGCAATGCCTGCGACATCGCAAAACCGCCCGCACCGCAAGCCAGTGGCTGCCTAGCATTCGAAGGTTGCGCACCCAACGGGATGACCGTTTACTGTGAGGGAGGCGGCTCGCATAATGACTGGCCGCCCATGCAAAATCAGATATTGCGATTTTTCGGATCTGCCGGATCCCAAGAGACGCGGTAAGGGGCTCGGCAAGTGAATTCCAGGAAGATATGCAGTGTCTCAAGCCGGCCATTCAGCCGCTGGCGTCGGATACCAAACGACTTTCGAAAACATTGCGAAAATCAGAAAACTTCCAAGCTGAATAAGAAGGGTTGATTCCCTTTGACCGTAAGCGATGTTCCACGATCACCCTCCGGGTGGTCGGCGACTTTTTCGCCTCGAACACGTCGAACAGTTAGCGCCGGCAATGTGCTCAGCACGCGCCATGAGTGATCCGGACGTCGCTTTCCGGCCAAGGCGTTTTGGCGCTAGTTTAGCTAAGTCTTAACAGGCATCTCGTACATTTCAAGCGATTCGAGGCAAGGAAAATGACGAGCTGGCCAGGCCGCCGGGTGATTTCGTCCGGCATAACCCTTCCGCCTCGCCAACGGCGCACGATGGAGCGAACAGATGCGTCTCAGCGACTTTCGGATCCGGTCGAGGGCCTATGCCGGCCTCGGTGGACTGCTGATGATCGCCGGCGGGCTGATCGCCGTGGGGGTCTTTCAGCTCATTGGCGTCGAACGCCAAATAGCGTGGTTCGCCGGCATTACGAGCAACGCCACGCGCAATCTCGAGGTACAGAACGTCGCCGGGCAAATGCTGCGAAACGCCCTCAAGTTCCAGACGGATCAGGACGAAGCGACCATCAAGGCGTTCGACGCCGAGCAGACGAAGGCGATCGAGTTGCTGGCCGCGGCGAAGCAAGCGTCAGTCTCTTCTGAGCGCCGTCGCCTCTATGACGAAACCTCGGACGCCATCACTTCCGCCAAGCAGAATTTCGATAAGCTCGTCGCGGTCGGCACCAACTTTGCCGCGGCACGAGCCAAGCAGTTCTCCCGCGGTGACGAGCTGACGGCTGCGGTGGCGCAGTTGCTCGATGCGGTACGCGGTCAGGGCGAGATCGCCGTCAATCGTCAGGCGAACGAGGTGGAGACGGCGGTGCTTCTCGCCCGCCTTGCGAATTGGCGCTTTCTCGCCACTCATGACGTGAAAGGCCCCGCCAGCGTCAGGACCAATGTTGAGAAAGCGATGGCGGCGCTGGGCGCTCTGCAGAAGAACACGGCGGCGGCGGGCATTCACGATTTACTGCCGGCGGTCAAAGCGGCGCTCGATGCTTATAGCGCAAGCTTCGCCGTGGCCTCGGAAGCGGCCCTGCAGGGGGACGAGCTTTACGAGAAGACAATTGTGCCGCAATTCCTGAAAATCAAGGAGCTCGGAGCCGCGGCACAGCAGACGCTCGATGCTGATCTCGTTCGTACGGCGCAGGACACGGACGAGGCCGTCTCTAACACCATGACGCGACTGAGCCTGTTGGTGGGAATCGGTGTGCTGATCGTCATTTTTCTGGGTTATGTGATCGACCGTGGCATCGTCATTCCGATCTCCGGCATGACCGCGGTTATGAAGAAGCTGGCGGGCGGCGACAAATCCGTCGACGTTCCGGCGCTGAACAACAAGGACGAGATCGGTGAGATGGCGAGGGCCGTCGAGGTGTTCAAGCGCAGCATGATCGACGCGGACCGGCTGGCGGCGGAGCGGCGCGCGGAGCAGGAGAGCAAGGAGCAGCGGCAAAAGGTTATCGAGGATTATATTGTCGAGTTCGATCGCTCGGTGCGCCAGGCGCTCGAGAACATAGCCTCGGCCTCGACCGAGCTGCGCGCCACCGCCACCGGCATGTCGGCGACGGCGGAGGAGACGCAGCGCCAGACCAGGGGGGCGGCGGCGGCTTCGAAGGAAACCTCGGCCAATGTGCAGACAGTGGCGGCGTCCTCGGAAGAGATGTCGAGTTCGATCAGCGAGATCAGCCGGCAGGTGTCGCACGCGTCGCAGATCGCCCGGCAGGCGGTGGAGGACGCGCAGCGGACGAATGGCACGGTGAACACACTGGCGGACTCGGCGCAGAAGATCGGGGAGGTGGTGCAGCTGATCCGGGACATCGCCAGCCAGACCAACCTGCTGGCGCTTAACGCGACGATCGAGGCGGCACGCGCCGGCGATGTCGGCAAGGGCTTTGCGGTGGTGGCCTCGGAGGTGAAGTCGCTGGCGACGTTGACAGCGAAGGCGACTGAGGACATCGCGGCGCAGATCGATTCCATCCAGTCGGTGACGGGCGAGGCGGTGACGGCGATCCAGGGGATCGGCGGAACGATCGGGCTGATCAAAGAGATCTCGACGGCGATCGCCAGCGCGGTGGCGGAGCAGGGGGCCGCGACGCAGGAGGTCGCGCGCAATACCCAGGAGGCGGCGAAGGGGACAGAGCAGGTCTCAGCCAATATCGCCGGGGTCAACCGCGCCGCCGAAGAGACCGGCGCCGTGGCGAGCCAGGTGCTGTCCTCCGCCGAGCAGCTCGGCCGTCAGTCCGAGACGTTGCGTACCGATGTCAACCGCTTCCTCGAGAAGATTCGCGCCGCTTGAGGTGGCGGCACTGAAGCCAGACCAGGCGACATCGCCGATGAGGCTCGGCCGCAGAGAATGACGTTGCTAGGCCGCAGGGGAAAGTCGCGCGGCCCGAAGATCGAGGAGGCATCGCGCACGCCTTTCTTTCCGCGCTCAAGCCGGTGGACGGCGCGGCTAGCTAGACCCCATGTTCGCCGTTGTTCGCAACTTGGGCATTAACCGCAGCAGCGGTCGCCTTTTCCGGCTTTTTGGCAACTGGCATCTTCGCCGTCGGTGATCGCCGACCAATCGATTTCTTAGGTCCGGTACCATCTATCTACCCTGGTGAGCTACGAGGAACGCCTGTAATCGGTCTGGTGCTGCCATCCGCAAAAGACGATAGCCGATTCTAAGATTCACCGCCGGGCGCTTGCCGCGGCTTACCGCATCTCTCCACGCGACCTTGACGACATGAGCGGAGAGTTCGCACGTCTCAACAACGATACATCTCAGAGCGTGTGCGCTAGGCCGGCCGAATTGTTTCGGTCGCCGTGATCGTTTTGGTCGGCATCAACAGCGACGGACGGCGCGAGATACTCGGGCTTGATATCGGCCCCTGCGAGGCCGAGACGTTCTGCACATTCCTGCGCAAGCTCGTTCGCCGCGGCCTGCGCGGCATCAAGCTGGTGATGTCCGACGCCCACGAAGGCATTAAGGCCGCCGCGGGATCACGTCAAATGCGAATTTGCCATCGCGAGCACAAAACAAACTACCGCAGCTAAGACAGACCGCCTGATCATTCTTCTTAGTGACTTCGATGCGCACATTTTTGAGCAATTCGTGTCCGCTTGGCGTGGTGTAGTTGGCGGCAGGTCACCGCGACTGCCGGTCTGTTGCGGGCAGGTCGGCTGGCGATGCCGGAAGGCTGACGGCGGGATCATCGCCGATCGGGGCGATAGTTTTCAACGTCCTGTCGCGGGCGCGCTGCACCATGTACCAGTCTTGGCTGAAGCGGTCGCTTGGCTGGCACGAACGATTGAGCTGCTGCCGGATTGTGTTTCGGTGCACTGCACCAAGTTTGTACCACCGCTCGGACGCTTGGGCGAAATCCGTGATGACCTCGAAGCCATTCTGGTCGAGGCCTGAGACGCAAGGCAGGCGCAGACATTGCCCAATTCAGGCGCTGCGCGATGCGCTTAACTATTAGTCGCAAATACAGTATGTTAGAATCTGCCATTTGCTCTGAGAGAACCCGTTAGAGGATCGCGCGCCGAGCATGGGAGGATACAGAATGACAGCGCTTGTGCCGCCGGATCTGATCCCAAACTGGATACCCGGCGAGAAGATCGCGGACAGTTCTCATCTTGACTGGAGCGGCCTAACGCTCAAGGGGTATCACTATCCTGACCAGGAAGCGAAGATTCCATTAATGCGCGACTACATGATCGTTATCTATGAAGGCGCGAAAGCGATCATGCAACGCAGCAGCGGCGGGCCTTGGCACAGCGATGCCGTAGAAAAGGGAGTGATCTCGCTCCTGACTCGTGCCGAACAGTCGGTTTGGCGATGGGATCGCCCGATCCGGGTGAAGCACATCTACATCGGCCACGAGATTATCGAACAGACCGCCAACCAGGTCTTCGAAAAGGATCTCGATCGGGTGAGAATGGATGATCGGGTCCGGGCGGAGGACCCGATCATCCCTCTTTACCTGAAAATGCTGGAGAGTGAACTCCAGGGCGAGGGGCTCGGCGAAAGACTCTATATTGACTCGATCCGGACGCAGCTCGCCATCCATCTGTTGCGCCACTATGCCAAGGTGGAGTTTAGGCCACCCAAGCTGGGCTCGTTCAGTCCTCGCCTACGGCGAATGATGACCGAGTTCATCGACCAGAATCTTACGAAAAACATCACGCTCGACGATCTGGCGGGTCTTGCCAGACTGAGCAGCTACCACTTCTCGCGCAAATTCAAGGCTGATCTCGGAGTGGCCCCGCACTCTTATGTTCTTTCGCGGCGCATCAAGAGGGCCGAGTGCTTGCTGAAGAGCAGCCGCCTCCCGCTGAAATTGATTGCCGCCGAATGTGGCTTCACCGATCAGAGCCACCTTATCCGCGTATTCCGCAAGTACTTGGGTGTTACCCCAAACAATTTCCGCAACAGCGCCTGATGGTTCTCTGTGCGCGCCCTTGGTAGGCGCCAGCAAGATTCTACCATGAAGCGGGGCAAGCCGGTCCAATACCGGCTCACCCCGCTGCGCTATCTTTCCTGGACAAGACGACCAAAACAGGCCCGTCCGTAGCGCCATCTTCCGCGAGAGAGATCTCCGGCGCACGCGGCGACGCCGAGGTCTTTCAAGGGGAGGAAAACCTATGGCTTCGAGCAAGCAAGCTGATTTTCTGCGTGCACTCTATCAGGATTGGACCAACCGCATGGTTGCCGATCCGAATTTGTCGATCGCGAACCTGCGTAGTATGTTTGACGAATGGGGTCAGCCGGCGCTGGAACCAGAGAATGTCTGCTACAAGAGCGATCGCGTCGGCGGTGTCGAGGCCATCTGGGCGCTTCCTGTTGGCGCCGATAACTCGCGCGCAATCGTCTACACTCATGGCGGCGGCTTTGCAGTCGGCTCGGCCGACAGCCACCGGAAACTCGCGGGACATCTGGCTAAGGCCCTCAATGTCACTGCTGTTGTGCTCCACTATCGGCGAGCGCCCGAGCATCCCTTCCCCGCCCAGATCGAGGATGCCGTCGCCGCCTACAAGGCTCTGCTCGAGAAGGGCTTTGATGCAAAGAAGATCTCGACCGCGGGCGACAGCGCGGGCGGCAATCTCGCTATCGCGAGCGTGCTCAAGATGCGCGATCTTCGCCTGCCACTGCCCGGCAGCGTGATCGCCTTCTCTCCGTGGCTCGATATGGCCCTACGCGGACCCACGCTCGAGACCAATTCAGCTACCGACGCGCTGGTCGGCCGGCCGATTCTCGAAGCAATGGCTGGCATGTTCCTCGGCGGCAAGACGGATCCGCACGATCCGCTCGCGAACCCTCTCGAAAACGACTTCAAGGGCTTTCCGCCGCTCTACATCAACGCCGGCGGGAACGAGACACTGCTCAGCGATTCCGAAACGCTTCATGCCAAGGCGAAAGCCCAAGGGGTGAAGACCGTGCTGTCAGTGGTCCCCGGCATGCAACATGTCTTTCCCGCGCTGGCCGGCCGCGCACCCGAGGCAGATCAGGAACTCGGCCGCATCGCCGCCTGGTACAAGAACCTCTGATTTGGTCACGCGCACCGGCACGCCGGTTCGCGACCCAACCCCACAACATCATGAACAGCGGCACCATTCCTCGCGTGGACAACGGAGAGAGCCAATGAACAATCTTGCCAGGAAATCCAGAACGGAAGCTGACTTCGACGCTATCGTGATCGGCGCCGGATTTGGCGGCATCTACATGCTTCACAAGCTGCGCAATGAGCTTGGGCTCAAGGTCCGGGCGTTCGAAAAGGGCGGCGGCATCGGCGGCACCTGGTACTTCAACCGCTACCCCGGCGCGAAGTCGGATACCGAGGGTTTCGTCTACCGCTACTCCTTTGACAAGGATCTGCTGCAGGAGTGGGACTGGACCACACGTTACCTGGAGCAATCTGAGATCGAGCAGTACCTTAACCACGTCGTCGATCGGTTCGATCTTCGCCGCGACATCCAGCTGAATACCGAAATCGCGAGCGCGGTATTCAACGAGCAGCGTAACCTCTGGCAGGTGCGCACGAGCACGGGCGAAGCCTTCACGAGCCGCTACCTGGTGACGGCGCTCGGGCTCCTCGCGAAGAGCAACATGCCCGACATTCCCGGACGAGACAGCTTCGGCGGCATCCTCGTGCACACCAACGCCTGGCCGCGCGACCTCGACATCACCGGCAAGCGGGTCGGCGTGATCGGTACTGGCTCCACGGGAACTCAGTTCATCGTCGCCGCCGCCAAGCAGGCCGGCCATCTGACAGTCTTCCAGCGCTCGCCACAATACTGCGTGCCGTCCGGCAACGGCCCGGTCGATCGGGCCGAGGTCGTCGAGACCAAGAAGAACTTCGACGCGATCTGGCAGCAGGTGCGCAACTCGGTGGTCGCCTTTGGCTTCCAGGAAAGCGGCGTCGAGGCGATGAGCGTTTCCGAGGAGGAGCGGCGCCGAGTCTTCCAGGAGAACTGGGACAAGGGCAACGGCTTCCGGTTCATGTTCGGCACGTTCTGCGATATCGCCACCAACCCGGAGGCCAATGCGGCCGCGGCGGCGTTCATCCGCTCGAAGATCAAGGAAATCGTCAAGGACCCGGAGACCGCGCGCAAGCTCACCCCGACCGGCTTGTACGCCAAGCGCCCGCTGTGCAACGAGGGCTACTACGAAACCTTCAACCGCGACAATGTCACGCTAGTCTCGATCGAGGAGAATCCGATCGAGGCGATCACGCCCGCCGGGGTGCGCACGGCCGACAGCGTCGAGCACAAGCTAGACGTGCTCGTCTTCGCGACCGGTTTCGACGCGGTCGACGGCAACTATCGTTCCATGGACCTGCGCGGACGCGGCGGGCGGCACATCAACGAACACTGGGGCGACGGACCGACCAGCTACCTGGGGCTGTCCACGCACGGCTTTCCCAATATGTTCATGATCCTCGGACCGAACGGCCCATTCACGAACCTGCCCCCTAGCATCGAGACGCAGGTGGAGTGGATCGGCGACCTCATCGGCCATGCTGAACGTTCACGTGCCTTGACAGTAGAGCCGACCCGGCAGGCCGAGGAGAGCTGGACAAAGACCTGCCAGGAGATCGCCAACATGACGCTCTTCCCGAAGGTGCAGTCGTGGATCTTCGGCGCCAACATCCCCGGCAAGAAGAACACCGTGATGTTCTACATGGGCGGCATCGGGGGCTACCGGAATGAACTGAAGGCGGTAGCGGACAGCGGCTATTCGACCCTGTCGTTCGACCGCTGATCTACCTCGAACTACGTCTGGACAGGGCCGGGTCAACTGGCCCGGCCCTGTCCCATCCATGTCAAGAGAACTAAGAAAGCCAGGGAGGAACTACATGGGCAGAGTCAATGGGAAAGTGGTACTGGTCACCGGTGGCGCAATGGGAATGGGGAAGTCCCATTCCGAGCTTCTGGCCGCCGAGGGCGCACATGTGTTCGTTTGCGACATCGACGCAGAAAAGGGCCGCCAGGTGGTCGACGACATCGGCGGCAGGGGCGGCACGGCCGAGTTCATCAAGCTAGACGTGACGAGCGAGGCCGACTGGCACTCAGCAGTTGCGTCGGTCAAGGCAAAGACCGGTCGGCTGGATGTTCTGGTGAACAATGCCGGTATCCTGATCCTGAAGCCTGCGCACGAGACGACGAACGAGGAATGGGATCGTATTTTCAACATCAATGTTCGGGGTGTTTTCCTTGGTATCCGTGAATGCGTGCCGCTGATGAAAGAGTCCGGTAGCGGGTCCATTATCAACATCTCGTCGATCTACGGGATCATCGCTGCGCCGTCGGCGGGCGCCTACATCGCGTCCAAGGGGGCCGTCCGGCTTCTGACCAAGTCCTGTGCAGTGGACCTTGCGCCCTTCAACATCCGGGTGAATTCGATTCACCCGGGGGTGATCGATACCCCCATGACCAAGGATCTTCTTCACGCCGATCCGGAGACACGCAAGGCGATCCTTGGGCCGACCTTGTTGAACCGCCCCAGCCAGCCCATCGAAGTCTCGCAGGCGATACTCTTCCTCGCTTCGGACGAGTCATCGTTCTTCTGCGGCTCGGAAGTTGTAGTTGACGGCGGTTATGTCGCTACCTGATCGCGGCATCGGTGGCGACCGGCAGCAACTCGATACCGTCAGGAGCGCCCGCTACGAAGCGTTCGCCTTTAGCTGAGGCAGGGTGCCCGCTCCCATGGGCGGGCACAGCTTGAGGTGCTGCATGCGTACCAGGTGCGCACGTCGGCGCCGCCAAGACCGACATCGACATGAATATGGGGATCCTGGCGCTCAAATGGTGACGCCCGGCGGCAGGCGTTACGAGACGCAGGAGAGCGGCCCGGCTTTTGCGCCGGTTGTTGTCGAAGAACGCCTTTTGGTGAAGGAGGCGCCGGTTGCGCCAGCGGCATCAATTGCTTCAGGCATGATCGAGATCGTGATCGGCGCGGCCACGGTTCGCGTTGCGTCCGGGATCGATTCGGCGAGTCTGCAGGCGGGCGCCTTCGGTCGAAAGCGTCCGATCGATTGAAGCCAGGGGCGATGCCGGCCCGGAAGCGACGCGGCCTGATCGAGATCGAACTCGGTGACGGCAAGCGCGTCATCGTTGATGAGAATGTCGACGCTGAGGCGTTGGGACGGGTTCTCGATTTTCTGAGCCGACAATGATCCCTGTTCCGAGCGGCGTCAGGGTCTGGATCGCCACGGGCAGCAGTCTTCAATGCAATATTTCTGCTGGTGGCAGTAGGTGCAATAGCCTGGGAGGCAGTTCAGCTCGTTGCTCATCCGGAACCCGTCGCCGGCCAGACCGTAATGATCGTTGCCACCATTGGCATCATCATCAATGGTTCTACTGCGTTGCTCTTCGCCTCGGGACGTAAGGATGACATCTCAAGCGCAGACCTGAGCCTTTCCTGTGACAGGTGGCAGAACCGCACGTTCGATCGAATCGAAGTCGCTTTGGGACATGTTCAATTCAACACTCAGGCTGAGGGGATCGGCATGACCGCAGAGGATATCGTCATATTTCCATTGCGTTGAGGCCAGGATCCCGTTGCGCGCGTGCAGTTCGATGGTGAGAGGCGCATGCTTGCCGCTGCCGCGGCAGTTTTGATACCCGTCTCCGATACAATAGGCTTCTAGCAACACACAGTTTCTGGCGGCATATTGCGCCGCGATCTCGATATCGATCAGTCCGAAGGCCGGATCGTCGGCTGCACCCCTTTCGTAGAAATAGAAATGGCTGATGCGCCCATAGAAGATCTTGCCGCTTGCCGGGTTGTGGGGCACCTGGGCATCGGCCCTGCCGGGCGTGCGCGGCGGAACGAGACCCATCTCGCAACTCTGTCGGCACGAATAGCACTCTATCATCGTTTCTCCCTCGCGTTCCAGCGTGATTGCTCACCTCCGCGACAGATAGGACGACGCGCATCCAACAAGCCATGATTTCTATCGGTTTGCGTACGGCCTGCTTTACCCCCCGTGGCCGGCTCGGGATGCTTGCCGCGTGCCGTCCATTCCCGATCACGATTTTAGCGATCCCAATCTTACCCACCTATTTTTCTATTTACAAGCAAGATAGACTGTTTATATCTAGCCCGAGGCTTGGGGCCTGACGACGATGCCGAAAAGGCGCATCCGGAAAGTGCTTCGGGGGGAGGAGCAATGACTAATGACTATTGACAATCATCCGCTGGGGGCGGCGATCGCCCGCCTTGCCGTTACGGTGACCGGATGACCGGAGGCGGAAGCGTGCGGATCGTGATCGTCGGCGCCGGTCAGGCGGGCGCTCGCGCAGCCCTCGCGCTGCGCAGCGCAGGCCATCAGGGCTCGATCACGCTGATCGGTGCCGAGCCGCATCTGCCCCATGAACGACCGCAATTGTCCAATGAATTGCTTACTAAGCCCGGTGCGACGGTGCAGTTCATCAAATCCGCTGAACACTGGGCTGCGCAGGGCATCGATCTCTGGTGCGGCACAGCCGTGGTCTCCGTGGATCCGGACCGTCGCGAGGTGGGTGTCGCCGATGGTCGCACTGCGGGGTTCGACCGGCTGCTTCTGGCAACCGGGATGTCGCCGCGGCGGTGTGCGGCGCTGGAAGGATCGGCCATTCCAGTCGGCTACCTGCGCAC
>Ga0209815_1001212_pt1 | contig 17515 bp, 41 predicted proteins | sample CoawatmetaG00DNA_FD_187507 | JGI IMG/M metagenome (GOLD analysis project Ga0209815, IMG submission 187507) | Marine microbial communities from the West Antarctic Peninsula - Coastal water metaG002-DNA (SPAdes) (version 2) | ecosystem: Environmental > Aquatic > Marine > Coastal ...
CCGAGACTCAAAAGAGATAAGAAAGTTCTGGACAAAACTCTATACTCAAATCATGGATCAATCGAAATGAAACTCCTACTTGAAAATTGGCGACTTTTCTCCGAGAATGAAGAGAAGTACCCTCAAACCGTTTATCACGGCACAAGCCTCAATCGCTGGAACAAGTTAAAGCAAGGCGGCTATAAGACTGACCTTTTATATTTTGCCATCAATCCTGATGGTACAGATATGTATTCCCGTATGGCTGTGGAAAATGATGAGATTAGCGGCATACTCCCAGAAGACAATCCAGCCATTATGGTTCATCTTGACCTCGCACAACTTGAAGCCAATGGCGAACTGGGACGAGATTGGGACGACACACCCGAAGGACTTTCTTGGGAAGAATCCATAGAATATGGTGGCACAGCATCATTCAGAGGAAACCTAAAAAACGCCATAAAAAAAGTTGAGGTTTTTGAATAAATGAAACTCCTACTTGAAAATTGGCGAGGGTTTATGTCCGAAGAGGTCAACGGCAAGCAAGCCACAGGCTATCACGCCACTCGGGTCACTCCAGATAAATTTAAGAAGATCTTCAGAGGCGGGGAGTTCAGAAGCGGCGAGGGCAAAGAAAAAAAAGGAATGTATGGACCGGGGCTTTATGTTCTTATTGATCCAAATCCCGAATCCAAAACAATGATGGGACACTATGGTGATCACATTTATAAATTTGATTTTAGTTTAGACGGCTTTGTTATTTTTGATCCTGAAATAAGCGAGCAAGTTTATGGTAAAAACTCTTCTATCGCAGATCAGCTTCGTGCGATGGGCAAAGAATATCTTATTGACGAGATGATAGAAGAAATGGAAAAATATGATTGGGGCAAAGAACACGAAGAAACAATGGGGGTAAGAACCCGTGATGCTTTGGATGCACCATTAGAACTTGTTTTGGAGCCGGATGGAACGCCCCGAGTTTTTAACATAAAAGCATCGAACTACGGAAGGCTTTTACAGCCTCATGTAAACGGAATGATATTTTCAGCAGGTTCAGAAAAGGGAGCGATGGCTGTGATTTATAAACCCGAGGTCGCCAAATTAACTGCTTATGCTGAACACCCAGGAGACGCTTGGATTGATGGAGAGAAAGCTCCACTCGGTCCAGGCGTGGGAGAAAAGTGGTTAGATTATACTACTAAGCAAACTCGTCTTAAGCAGTCAGACTGGGAACCAAACGAATACATGCTAAACAAAGCAAAGAGTTACGAAGGACTTCAGTGGCAAGAATTGGATGAGAGCGTAGATCCAAAAATGAAAAAGTATTTGAAGAAGCACCCGTATATGGAGCCAGGTGGTCTTCAGGAAGACGACGAGGTTAACGAAGCCCCGGACTTCCAAGCCAGAATGAAGAAACAGTTGCCAGCCGAGCTTGACTTCCTTTTAAACAAAGGCTCAAACAATAAAAAAGAAGGACCAGGAATTAAGAACCCCAAGAAGCCAAAGTTTGACAGTAAGCCACCGGGCGCAGCCTTTGGCGAGGCAGCAGGCAGTTGCCAAGTGATCACTGTGTTACGCCTTGGAAGCGAAGAAGGTTTAGCTAACCGCAACGCAGCCAACACCGAAGGGTTACAAGAATACCTTGAGAGGACAGGCGACTACAGCAAACCCCAGTTTGGATCTGGTGAGGCTTCTGAGCGAAATGTCTATATTTATAAGGTTGAAGTTTGCGGAGGCTTCGGAGATTATAAAGCAGTCTCAGGCGGTGCGAGAGACACCGAGGAAGAGGCAGAAACACCCGTAGGCTTGAAGAAGTTTTATGATGGGAGTTTCCAGTGGTTTTATTTTCCACAAGAGAGTGAGGGCAAATCTTGGCGCATAATTGAAAAAGTAGGCGCGATTGAAAACTTTGCCACAGACCCTGTATGGGAAATGTATGGAAATGGCAAGATTAAGATAAACGGCAAGAGTATAATGGATCTTGTCAAACACAAGCCAAAGAAGAACGCATATACAAAAGATGAGCGCCCTTATGATATAGAGGAGCACGACGAGCTTCCAAGTGTCTGGAGTGATCCTTGGGAATGGGATGCGGGCGTTATTGCCTTGAAACACTATTTACAGAAGATGTACAATACGGAGGCAACTGGTGTATGATAACTTTTATCAAAAAATATGGGATTCTATTAATGTATTCCGCAGCGGTATTGTTTTTACTCTTTTCTAGCGGGCTCGTGGCCTGCGCTAAAAAACCCGTAGAGTTACCAAAAAACTATATTCCACCCGAGCTTCTTGAAGAAGATCTGGATATTGATGAAGCCCTTGATATGCTCGATGAATTTGAGGATGATGACACCTCAGAGCCATTAGAAAATGAGTAAGAGAAAAAACTACCTTAAGAATTTTATGTTAATACTTATTGGCGTTAACTTCTCAAGTGTTCTTTATGGTGCCGCTATGGGTTCTCAAGATATGGTTATCACCGGCGGTTTATCAATGGCACTTTGTGGGTTTTCTATTTACGCAAAGGAAAAATCAGATGAACAAAAATGAAGAATGTCCAGATTGTGGATGTAGCATGGAAGATTGCCAGGAATGTCAACATTGTGATTATAAAAGTCACGAATTACAACAGAGGAACTTCTTTACACTTCACTTAAATAAAGTTGGTGAAACATATTTTCAGCATGCACTGGTGGCTTTGTTACTATCTCTAAAACTCGCAGCCGCAGCCGTGGCTCAGGCTGCCCATGCCCTGCTGCCGTTTGTAAAGCCTCCGTTTGGCACAGACGTTTGTTCTATGATCGAATACATGGAACGTAAAAAACCTGAGTTCCGTGCTCAATGTAATGAGGAATAATCTATTTCTCGTAACTATTTATAAATATGAAACTCCTGTTTGAGAACTGGAGAAATTATATGAACGAAGCAAACGACAGCATCTCGGTAGCAAAAGTAGTTATAATTGACGATAACGAAGCACTATTACTCCTCCGTTCAACCGGTGAAAAATATCCAAACAAATGGGATCTTCCCGGCGGACATGTCCATGAAGGCGAAGGCATTAAAGATGGGTTATTGCGTGAGGTTTATGAAGAGACACAACTAAAACTTCAAGAACCCATTGAGGAACTTTACTCTGAAGGCAATATAACCTACTTCAAAACAAGCATGCCCAGTCAGAATATAAAATTAAGTCATGAACATGCGGAGTATAAATTCGTGACTGTCAAAAACATTCCCGATGATATTTCTGATAATTTTACCAAGGCAATAAAAAAAGCGCTTTAACCAAAATCCAGTATAGTTACTATAGGGGAGGTGGTTTTGCGTGACAAACTATTTTATTGGTCTTACGACTTTATTCGTTTTTTTATTTGGGTGCGGATCGCCACCAACGGCAGCAGAGGCAGTTGTTGTTCCTGTTCCACAGGCTATTGAGTTTGCTCCCGATGTTGTTGCAACACCGGCTCCAGAACAGACCTCGTTTTCTTCGCGAAAAATTAAGAAAATTTCTGACAAAAGCCGTCAAGCAGCAGTCCAAATCCACGATCATGTTAGAGGTGTCAGAGGAACTGGCACCTATTACAAGTTTGAAGACTACGATATTGTTTTAACCGCAGCGCATGTTGTTGACGGCGGTTCACAGATTGTAGAGGTCCGCACCCCAAGCGGAGAAAGCACAAGCGGTCTTGTTCTAATGCTTGATAACAGGGGACCAAGTGATTTTGCTGTGCTCCTTTTAAGAGATGGGCTTTCGACTCGTAAGCCAATGGAATTGAAAATCAGAACTGACATTTCAGATCTGGTTGGAGATGAAGTTGTATATACTGGCGACCCCGGACACCAGAGACAAATGACGATCTTTGGAAATATTAGTGGCTATGCCCTTGAGGGTAGTATCATAATGCATTCATTTGCTTGGGGCGGCGCTTCTGGTTCTTCAGTCTTTGATAGCAAAGGAAGATTGGTTGGTATTTTAAAAGCCATCGATGTAAATGGTAGCAAATTTTCTCCGTTTCCACAGCTTACGGAAGATATGGTCTGGTTATCTCCGGCTTACCTTATTGCTGTGGAAGATATTAAAAACTTATTGAAAATATATGAGTTAATGTTAAGTCTGAATGGCGAGGAAATGAGGTAATATGTTCAAAAACATCCTACTATTATTGTTAAGTTCACTTACGATGATTGGGTGCGGTCCAGATTACTCTATCATAGGTGAGATTGGAAAAGAATATATTTATATAGAGATTCCTAATGATGACATCGATGCTGAGATCTGGGTAGATTCATTCGTACAACCATCAAGTGTTAACGGCGTAGACATTTTATGGGTTATTGATACTTCGGGCTCAATGACAAATAATGAGCCACAACTATTACTCGGAATTGAGGCAATGATAAATTCGCTCCCAGCTACTGGTTGGCGACTGAACATGATTCCTAACTCTCCTCCAAATGTCCATGATGAAGCACAGTTTCCGTTAGTGCCCGGCGATGATGTTGTTGACGCACAAGCGATGTACAACAAAATAACAGGCGGTGTTTATGAACAAGGTTTCGATGCCGCCAAGACTTATATTGAACAGAACACATATGCTCCGCAGTGGATGAGGTATGATGCTGCCCTGCTTGTTGTTTTTGTTTCTGATGAAGAAGATCAGAGCAAACAAACCTCATATGAATTCGTAGAGTGGTATAAAAATTTAAGAGAACATGTATACTTGGCAAGTGTTGTTCATGTAGACCCTGCTGATTCTTTGTGCAGTGTTAGTTCTTGGGATGTAGGGTATGAATCAATGGATGCCACTAATCAACTTAATGGTGTCATTGTAGATATCTGTTCAGAGGACTGGGGACCAGGCGTTGCTGAAGCCTCAACACAAGTTGAGCCTTATGAACAATATGAGTTGACATACAACCCAGTTAAAATAAAAAAGATGAGAGTATTTGTCAATGGCGTACTTAACCATGATTGGTATTATGACGCCTCAGATAATAATGTTTATTTTATTGTAACTCCTGCTGCCAATGACTTGGTAGAAATAGCATATTTATATAACCCAATTATTATTGAGGACATACCAACGCTACCAATTAACTAAAAGGATATCTCATATATGACTTGGTTTGAAAATGTTAAATCAATTGATTTAAGGAAGTGGAATAGCAAGTGTCCTGGGTGCGGTGGTGAGATCCGGTTTAGACTTTATGATGGCAAGCTTGGCGCTACCTCAAACGCCAATTGCTCTAACAACATTAACAGCACTCGTATGTTTACTCGTGATGAATTAAACGAAGGCAAGCTCAAGGTATGTGATTGGGAAGGTTATGCCGTCCGTATGTGGGATGGCAGCGTAAGGTTCAAAAACAAAAACGGGAGGTACCTATTCGAATGGAGAGTAGAAGAATAATAAAATGAAATGGATAAAATATATTGGAGCTTTATTAGTGACGGCTTGTTCCCCCTCGCTCGTAACTGACATCGCTTATGAAACGGGCGAAGATATTGAGTGTGGATATAATGTTGGAGAAAAACTTTGCGACATCACACTAATGGATCAAGACGGCAATGATTGGAATCTTTATGAAAACATCGGCAAGGTCACGGTGGTTGATTTGTCTGTCATGTGGTGTGCCCCGTGTCAATCGGCAGCTACGGCAGCAGAAGATGTTGTTGACTCTTATGGGCGCGACAAGGTGCAATGGGTAACCATCTTAATAGAGGATAGTCAGGGTAACGCACCGGACTTAGACGATTTGCAAGCATGGGCGTCAGCTTATCATGGCTCCTCTCCCATCCTTGCCGGAGACAGAAGTTTGATAGATGTCTCTGGAGATGATGGTTTTCCCTTGACATCGTGGCCAACATTTCTTATACTGGATGAAGACTTAAATGTCAGATGGTTCCTCAAAGGCTGGAGTGAAGAAACAATCAGACTTTTGATTGAGGATGTTTTAGCAAATTAATAAACAGCACATTTAAAACAAGTAAATAGTTATAGTTAAGGGCTGAACTAATGTTGGGATATTTATTAATAATTATAGCAGGATTGTTTTATGCTAATTTCTGGGAGTGGATACTTCACAAACACCTTTTACATAACAGATCTGCAAAAACCAATAAGTCACTTTTCTCTTTTCACTGGACATCTCATCATCGCACTTGCAGAAAAAATAGCAATCATGATAATGAGTTGTATACTTTAGAGATTGTAGCCTTGACAGGTGCCCTGTTCTTTCATCTTCCTTTATTGTATTTATCCAAAGTTTTTTATTGCACACTTGTCTATTGTGTGTTAAATTATTATTTCAAACATCGTAAGGCGCACAAAGATATAGAATGGTGTAAAAGGCATATGCCGTGGCATTATGATCATCATATGGGACCGAATCAAGATATGAACTGGTGTATTACCCAACCGTGGTTTGATTATATCTTTGGAACCCACGAGAAATACTATGGTTCGGCGAAATATTACAGAAGACAAAAGATAAAAGATCTATTGGAACAAAAAAGAAATTTAACAAAGTAAGAATACTGATGTAAAATGTATATACAGGTATGATACCTATTGGCTCTTTGCTTCAGTTAACTGAAAAGCATCATACATATAGAATTATTGTACTTGACTATTTTCCTGTTTTTTATAATGAAGAACAAATATGGCATTATGCATTAAACTTTTTTAGAGATGGGTCCAATATCGGTACAATTGCTTTTGAAGAAATAGATCTACACGAACTAATTACTAAAGGCGAAGTTGTAATACTTGCAGAAGGATAAAATGAAATTAATAAACTACTTATTTAGACCCTATGTCGTAGCTAGGGCACTCCAAACAGAGAATACGCAACTTAAAAAAGAGATTATAGAACTCAAGGACACTAACGATAGTCTTTGGGACATGCTCGATGAAATTAAACAATCAGAACAAGAAGCGGCTATATACCAAAATCTTCTAAATTCTGAACCAGCCGGGGAGGCTTAATGTCCTTGATGAAAGAACAGAAACACTTTAAGTCTTGTTGGGTATCCGCAAGTCACCCAAGGGAAGCTCCCTGGGGAGAAGAACTTGTATGGTCTGCCCTTCCAAATGTTCACGGTAAAATAATTTATATGGAAGAAGGTCATCGCAACAGTCTTAAATACAATGAATTGAAAGACGAGTGTCTTTTTATATTAGAGGGCGATGTTGAGGTTGAGTATGGTAGCGAACTTTCAATTAAAGATCCTATAATGCACCCTCTCAAGAAGGAAAGGCTTACCCACGGGCAGTCTTTAAATATCCAGTCTGGCTGCCCATATAGAATTAAAGCCATTACAGCCGCCCGAGTTATCGAAATAGGTACTGGACCCCTTGGGCATGTAATTCGAATCGAGGATGATTATGGAAGAAAATAATATTAATATTTTACAAGACGACGACTTAAAACCTAAACCACCCCCAAAATTAGCGCCAAGGGGAATTAGGTCTTTTACCGTGTGTAGACAATATGATGAAACAGGAGTTTCAGGAGAAGGCGTTATTATTGAGGGTATAGTTTTGGCATCTGGTCATTGTATTATTCATTGGTTGTTTCCACCCCCAAGAGGTGGCATCGCAATTTTTGACTCTTTGGAAGACTTTTTAAAAGTACATGTCAAACCACATCCAGAAAATAAGACCCTAATTACTTTTGAAGATGGAGAACAGAAAGAATATTAAAATCGGCGATTATGTTCGCTGGCTCTACCCCTTGGGGTATGTTGATATAAACAAACGTCAATTTTCATATGGTTTGATTATAAACCAAAGAGAGGAGGGCGAAGATTATATAGATGGGAGAATTGTATTGCTCTTAGATTCTGGTTATAAACAATCCTTTTGGTTATCACTGGATCTTTTAATAGACTTAGGTAGTTTGGAAATATTGAAAGATGGAAACTGGCAAAAAGTGGAATAATCGGGAAACACTTCGTAGCATGAAGGTTGGCGAATATATTCGTTGGCGACCAGTGATGCAAGCGGAACTCTCTTCTGATTGTGAAAAGTATGGATTTAAATCTTTTGTCGGCGTCGGAGAAGAGTGGCAATATGGACTGATTCTTGATATACTGGAGTCACCCAAAAAAAAAGACGACCCTCAAGGCGTTCAAGGAATTCATTTGCAGCTACTTAAAGACGGACAAACGGATTGGATATTTAACTTTGATCATTTTGAAGAGATAGAAATAATCGGAAAACTTGATCAAGATTAATTTCTTGACATTTACTTTACACAATAAGCTTGTATTATTGAAAAAACTATGCTATATTATATATGTAATTAGGAAGAACAAATGCCTCGTGTGACTTATGCCCATCGCCTCCAAACTCTGCTGTCTAAACCCTTGTCGAATTATGATAAAGGGTTTGTTGAAAGCTTGAGTAGCTACTATAGCCGAAAGAAGGCATTAACCGCCGGTCGAGCCGCTGCCGTCAAACGCCTTGAAGAGCGCTACTCTGACGAGAACCTTTTCAAGGCTGCTGCTAACCCTGTTATCAATCGCCTCGCTGCCCTTGAGTTACGGGTTGACCCTGGCACTTGGGATGCTGGCTTTGTTGAGAGCGTCACCTTACAAGCTAAGCGTGGTCGTGATCTCTCTGAGAAGCAACTGACTATTCTTTCTACAATCGAAGGTCGCTGGTCTGACCAGGCAATTGAAGATAAGAAAGATTGGAAGCAGACTTATTCTAATAGTCCCGAACTAAGACTCAAAGCCAAGATTGTTGCCAGTTATTATTACACCACCGGATACTATCGCGACTTGGCTCTTAATATTTTAGAGAAGCCAGACTTTATTCCGACCCCGAAACAATATAAAAACATTACGAGCAACAAGTATGCGACTAAGATTCTTGACGCTTGGAACGCCGATGCTAAATATGAGGTTGGTGCTTATATTGCTCTTCGCTCCACGGCACCCGGCGTTCTTCGTAAGTACATTAAGGGCGTTGGTGTTATACTTAAGTCTAATGCCGATTATCCCAAGTGTGCCGCCCGAGGCACCAAGATTTACCAAGTTCTTCCTTTTGGAAGCCCCACCCCAGTTCTTGTTGAAGAACGCTATATTAAAAACGCTCGCATTGGAGGGAGCAAATGATGATTGAGATAGGAGATCTGGTTTTTCCAGTACATTATGGACCCGAAGCCCTCGGAGTTGTGTGTGATATATATGAACGTCTTGATGGACAGAGGAAACCACATGCGAAAGTGCTGATGAAGAATGGGCAGGCTTACAGCTTTAACCTTAAAGACCTCGAAGTTCATACCAAAAAGAATAATAAACAGACGATCAAAAGAAGATGACAGCCCGTGACATTGAAATTGGAGATCTTGTTAATCCAGGGTTTTACGGATCATGCTTCGGCGTTGTGTCAGAAATTTATATTCCCAACCGGCGCAACATTCATGATGGGTTCAAAACTCGCGCCAAAATTTTCATGAGCGACAACTTAAAAACTTATAATGTTGCCATAACTGATCTGGTTTTGGTTAGCAAAGGACGAAAAAAATGACACCATTTGAGAAATCTGAAAACCTTATTTATACTTTCGCAAATAGAATGTTTTATTCATACGCAATGCTTGGATATATCGAAGGCAGAGAGAAACTGGACAAAGAATGTTTGGAAGCGGTGATGTCTGGCGACTTCAAGCTTATGGCAGCCCTTACCAAGCAACAAGATATGTTTAATCAGCAAGTTGCCAAGCTTTCTTTTGAGGCGTAACCCGTTTCAGTAGTCTATTTATAGGTAAAGGTGGGGAGGGTTCAGTTTGCGCGTCGGTGATCTTGTGCAGTACAAAAACGTCGCCACAAATTTTTTTGGTATTATAGTAGAAGAAGTAGATAGCTATAGTGTAAGCGTGTGCTACATATGGAACAAGAAGCTCTATACAAGCCAACTTCGTAGGCGGGAATTGGAGATCTTATCCCTACACAAGAAAAATGGGAGAAGATAAGTTAAAAGAATATTCAGTTGGAGATTTAGTTCGTGTACACGATTCGGTTGACGCGGAACTATTTATATTTAGACCACCCGGTTTTCCCTTCGGCAAAATTGGTTTGGTCTTTGAGATAAGAAGTCGTTATGACTCAAGCTATCAACTACCAACGGATGTGAATCGCTATCCCTACATTGATTATGAATACAACACTTATTACGAAGATTTAATCGGCGTACTTATCGAAGGAAAGAAATACTGGGTTTTTAAAGACGAAATACAGCTATATAAAAAATGAAGAAGACTAAGGTGGGCGATACGGTTTGCGTATTCGATCAAAAATTAAAAAACTACTATGGAGCGATAGGGACGGTATCAAAATACATACACCCTTACATCTACGCAGTAGAATTCGAAGATGGCACCGAAGGCTGGTTTATGTCCTATCAATTACAGAAAAAAAAATAATAGACTATACTTACTACGCCAATGATGCTATGATCAAACATAAGAAGCCACCAGAGCCCCACGGAAGCCAAGCTGATATCGGCGATCTTGTTCAAATCTATAATGAGAGCGGATTTAAGGTTGGAAAGATTGGAATTGTCACTGAGATAAGAAAAATTAATAGCCCTTTATATGTAGAAAGAGCAAGACTATTAAAAATTACGGGCTATGAGATTTTTGTTGGTGACTACTTGGTTCGTATAATTTCGAAAGCAAAAATTAATGGATGAGATTAATAAAATACTGAACCTTGTATATTCCTTAGAGAAGAAAGTATCCCAACTTGAGGAAGAGAACACCGCCCTTAAGCAAGCAATCAACTCTGCCTGTGCATCACTAATAAACCAAAACGCTCAAATGAAAGACACACTTGAAGATGAAGAAAATATAATTGAGTTTCATCCAAGCGCCGAGACATTTAAACTGCCCGCGTGGAAAGAGAAATGAAGTTAGATCATATCGCAATCAATGTTAGTGACATAAAAAAATCAATCGAATGGTATGTCCAAAACCTAAGCGCCTCTGTTGATTATGAGGATCCTACTTGGGCGATGCTTAGCATCAACAATACAAGACTTGCTCTTACTGTATCACAAGAGCACCCTCCGCATATTGCTTTTAACATTTCCGACCTTTCTGATTTGCAAGAACAAAAGATAAAAAAACATCGTGATGGTTCTTACTATGTATATGTAAGCGACCCGGATGACAATGTTATCGAAAAAATATACTGGGATGTAGTTAAAAAATGAAAAGAATTGTTGTCTCAGATTTGCACATCGGATCTTCTAATTGTCGGGAAGAAGAACTCCACAAATTTATAAGCAGCATTGAATGTGATGAACTGATCCTTGCTGGTGATGTTGTTGACTTTCTGAAGATCCCATCTTTTACTGCCACCACTGTTAAACTTCTTAACACTCTCAATAAATTTAATAAAGTAATATATATTATAGGTAATCATGATCACTCTCTTGCTAATTTCGTTAACGGAGCCGTTGGTAATATACAATTCCTCAATTCTTATGAGTTTGTGGATGGGAAACGAAAGTTCCGCATAGAACACGGTGATGACTATGACCAAAGCTTTTGGCATAACTTCACTGAAGGCTTTCTAATCAAAGTTATCTCGTTGTTTCAGGATTGGATTGAACGACGCTTTGATGTTGACCTCGCAACTTGGTGGGCAAACCGAAAGATTAAAAAGCGTAAGCTTATTCGTATTTGGGACATTATTAACCTTAACAACGATGTCGATGTTTTTATCATGGGGCACTCACACACACCTGAAGCGGTGATTTGGGTGGACGAAGACCAGAATATTAAAACTTATATTAATTCTGGTGATTGGGTTTCCCATACAACTTATGTCTCGATAGAAGAGGGCGTCACACGATTGAAGAAGTTTGTTGATGATTGAAACTATTATCACAATATGGGCAGAGTGCCCCGCCTTGATTATCTTGGCATGCGCCTGGATTGGTTCAGTTCTTTTATTAATAAAGCCTTGACATTCTCTTTACAATTTTTATGTAGACAAAGCAAGTATCCTATGGTATATTATATATGTAATTAGGAGTTATGATGAAAGTCGGTGATGTTGTTCAAAGTACTTTTCGGTTCAAGGGTCGCGATGGCGCTCTTGGTATTGTCCTTGCAATAAAGGAAGTTCCAGCCGGGGCGCATTGGCGGCGGAAAGCCGGTGTGCTCGCTCGTGTGCTTTATCCAAAGACACAAAAAACCGGCTGGGTTAATTCCGTTGACATGAGAGTGATCAGTGCAAGTCGGTGATTTAGTAAATATGCGCCAAACAGTTCAACCAGCACCGGGTACCAACCCGCCGCTTTGTGGGCTGTTTCATCTTCTTGAGATGTATCGTAACCCAGCACCGCGTTTGAAGTTGCTGTGCTTGTCAACAGGCAAAACTTATATTGATGTGCGCCCGAGCGCTGTGGAGGTGTTGAGTTGAAAATGCAAGTCGGTGATTTGGTTCGAACAATTGTTGGGTGGTCTTACAAAACATGGACAGGCGTAGTCCTTGAATTAGAAACCAACAGCACCTCTGGTGTTGAGTGGGCGAATGTGTTGTGGACAGAAGCGAGTACTACCGATGGTCAAATCTTTTGGCAACCCACATCAAAACTGGAGGTGATCAATGCAAGCCGGTGATTTAGTAAGAGAGATAGAAAAAGATCCCGATTGGGTTCTTTACGGCGGCACGACTGGTGTGATTCTCCGACCAGCCGAGACGGTCGTGAGTCACTGGTGGGTGCTTTGGGGTAATGGCTTTACCCACATGATGTGGGATAGACATATTGAGGTGATCAGTGCAAGCCGGTGATTTGGTTAAACAATTTCTTACTGAGCAGATTGGTATCGTGTTGGATATCAAACCGGCTACGCCGCGTACATTTGCCGCTATCCATGTGCTGTGGACAACGCAGGGCAAGTCTTTGTTTGGTCCCGGCACCAAAGAGTGGTGTGACGTAAGATCTTTGGATGTGTTAAATGCAAGCCGGTGATTTGGTTAAACTCAAGGATGGCGGTGATAACCTCGAAAGGGACATCCCGCTCCATTGGACTGGCATCGTTATGGGCACGCCTCATAACTATGAGCTACTCCCAGAGTGCTGGCTTGTAGCCTGGTCTGACGGCGCTACTATAACGCAAACCCGTGAATGGGAAGATGAATTAATAATTATTAGCAAAGGAGCTAAATAATGGAACCAATGGAAGCAATCGGAATCGCAGAAGGTTTTGTCGAAAACGACAGCGAAGAGAAATATATTGAAGCTTGGCAGTTTCTACTGGACACTGGGCTCTGCTGGAGCCTACAAGGTTGGTTCGGACGCACTGCCGTCGCTATGATTGAGGCGGGTCAGCTTGTTGTTAAAGAAGCAGACGAGAACGAACCCGCAGAAGTTTTGCTGTAAGGAGAAACAATGAATCACTCTCAAGAAGAAATCGAATATGCCTTTGAAACCTTTGCCACTGGCGTACAAGAAATGGTAGACTCTCATAGGGAAAAGCACCTACCCAGCTTGGATCGCACTCTAATCAAAGTTCGCCCCGGCAGCAAATATTGGAAGCTTATCCGTGCGGGTGGTAACCAAGAATCTGTTTTCGGATTTGTCCGCAAATCAGACGGTGCAATCTTTAAGCCAGCAAACTGGCGGGCTCCTTTTGTTAAGGGTCCGTCTGCTATCCGTGGTTATGTGACAGATCCTAACAACGGCATGTCCTCTGTTACGCCTTACGGCGTTGTATATGCGCGATAACCAATGGAAGTCGGCTCAGTAATCAAAGATAAAAAGACAGGCAACCTTGGTGTGGTTGTAGAAGTGCGTAATGTTAATGTTCTCGCCATTGAAAAGTTGTCTGTCTTCTCTGTTATGTGGAAAGATAATGAACTAATTGAAAATGTATTTGGTGAGCAGTTATTAAACGAACGATACGAACTCGCGGGACTGCCTCCGTTGCAAATAAAATTAGACACTTAACATATTAATAAACTATTTATAAGCAGACGCTAACGTCTGCTTTATTTATAGGCAACAATTAAAATGAAAATCACCAAATCACAACTTAATAGCACAATGTTACGGAAGATGGTTGCACGGCAGCTTCAAGAAGCGAAGCCTAAAGATGCACGGCTACAATTTGCCAAAGAAGTGTTATCGCAAATGACGAACCAGCCAGCATCAGTGTTTGATAACGGCAGCGCAATACAGATGATGTTTGGTACTAAAGTTCATGGCGGCACCGGTGTCGGCTGGGAAGAAGGAGTGAAAGTAGCCAAAGTTCATATGGCGCGTGACCCCAGTGCCGATGGCAAAACAATGGGTCCAGCCCAAGCGTACATGTGGTATCGAGGGCAGAAGATTACCGACCCTGCTCAGGCTGCGGCAGCACTCGATGCCTATATTGAGGGCGGCGACAAAGACGAAGCGACCGATGCGCCTGACATATTCGGACTTCAGGAGTCCAAAGGAAATAAAATGAAAATCACAAAAACACAACTTAAAAGAATTATCAAAGAAGAATTCGAAGCTGTCACAGAAGAGGATGCACAGGGCGGATTTATCCGAGGTGCCCAAGGAGCGGGTAAAGATGTTATTTCAGTTGATAAAATCCGAATTTCATCCGATGGTTCTTTCAAAGCTAAAGTTAGTAGCGCTCAATTAGAAAAACCACTCAGAGTTGCAGGACAGCTAGACCACAACAGCACAGCATTACTTCAACAAGCAGGAGCACTAGAAAAAGCGAAAATTACTCCACTTCAGAAAGAGTTGAATGATAAATTAGCGGAAATGATCAGCGCTTATGACGGGGCGGAAGTGCCTCCCCCACTCTCCATAATGAAGGGATTATTTGATGATGGCAAGCACGAGGAATCCAAGGGCGAAATAACAGACCTTTGGAACAAACTGTTGAAATACCACCAAAGGACAGGCACACGGCTTCAACACCAAATTACAACTATCTTCAACGAAATTAATACTTTGCTCAGGAAAATGGACTAATGAAAATCACCAAGTCCCAACTGAAAAATATTGTTAAAGAAGAACTTGCAAAGGTATTAAAAGAAGCGGACATTGATCCACTTCAAAAAGAATTAATGGATGCTGTAAATACAATGGTTAATGCTTATGAGGGGGCTGAGTTGCCTCCTTCCGTGGGAGATTTAAAGGCAATGATAGAAGCAGGTCACTTACTTCAGGCGCATCATGAAATCGTCAAGATCTGGAAAGAACTGCTGACGTTCCATCGCTCATCGGGCATGAAACTCCAGCATATAGTGACGCGCACCTTCGGCGACATCTACAACTTGTTGAAGAAATTGCCTGATTCAATTGGTGGGCAAGTCGGGCAGCGCACTCCACAGCGCCCAATCGACAGAGACAAAGATGGAAATCGTATCCCAGTTTTTGAAGTAAAATAAAAGGAATCCCCCCTAATGAAAATCACCAAGTCCAAACTATCTCAAATAATTAAAGAGGAGTTACGCGAGGGTGTCGCAGAAGCTTTTAATCCGGTTAACGAGAAGAAGGTTAAAAATAAATACGCTGTATGTACAGCATCAATCGCTAAGACAGCGGGCACAACCAAACGAAGTGAGTGGTCTGATGCTGCTGAAAGGCGCTACGAAAAATGCAAAGATGAGGTAAGTGAAATGGAAATTGCAAAAGATAGTCTTGCAGAGATTATTAGAGAAGAACTATCAGAAGTTCTTGGAATGGATGCTCAATATGATCGTCATCAACTTGCAGCTAGGGTGAGAGACTTGCTTGATGAATACACGGGTGAGGATCTTGAGGCAGCGATGGATACTCTCAACGCAGTCCAAGCAATGCTGTCTGCTGAAATGGCTGAGTATGATGAGATGGATCTTGAAGAAGGTTCTTTCTTTGATGATGCAGCAGAGGAAGAATCCGCAGAGGCAGACCAGCAGGCAGCCGAGACATCGACCAGCGCTTCTTACGTTACGGGTCAGGGAAGTGGCGTTAGCAGCGACAGCGATGACAGCGATAAGAAAAATGAAACCAAACTTAACGAGATAAACATAAGCAAGAACAGAGCCATGCAGATGGCTGCTAAGTGTGCTCATGGTTATTTACAGGGCGCTGGATTCCGGGTAGATATGCCCTCGCTTCAAAGGGCTGTAATGGGGTCGATTTTGCAGAATAAGAAGGCTTCTTGACTTTCAAATCAGAGCGATGTTGCAGAGAACATAAAAACTGTTAACACTAAAAAATCAAACAAATAATTTAAATTAAAATAGACCTGATATCATTCTGTTCCTACTTAATATAAGGGGGAGCCGCAATGGAAAGAGGTAAAAAATACTCTCAATTAGAGTTACAGGCAAAGCATACAATTGAATGCGCCAAGGAAGAATTTGGCACAAAAATTCAAGGATACCTCATTAATTGGAGCATCGCCACGGACGACGGTGGAAAGTTTATACAAGGTTTTATTGAAGACTCACAAGCTGCTCATGAGCTTCGCACAAAGATGCCGATAAAGTTTATGGGCTTCCGCACCATAGTTTCTTTTGTTACTTTAATGGAGGAAGCCCAGGCTTTAAAGACTTTTCAATACAAAGATTACTAATTTATTGACAAGTGTTATTCAATCGGTTATTATAATATATGAAAGTTGGAGATTTAGTACAATATGTCACGGGCAGCGCTCAACTTTACTTTAACTTCCCTTCAGAGCGATGGGACAAGTTCTTGTCAGGCACTATCGGACTTATAATCCAAGAGGAAGATAATACTACAGAAAAAATGTATTTTGTCAAAGCGATCAACAGAAGAAAAAACAGGTTTTATTGGTTTTATGAAGAAGAGTTAATAGTTCTATCAAAAGCGGAGAAAAAAGATGAGTAAAGAAAAATCAGAAAAATTGGGAAAGCTAGTGTTCTTGGAGGACTACCGCGATCAGAGTCAGAGTGAACCAGAGGATCTTATGCATAACTATACAGAAAGTTCAGAGGATTTTTTTGATGATGAGCAAGTACATTTTAATTATTTGACAGCATCTGATATTTCCACACTTGACCCCCACGAGATTATGTGGATTATCCGCCAACTTATAAGTAAGAGTGACTTCCACTGGCGAAAAGAAGAAACAATGATGATGATTAATGATTTATTAAAAGAGCGTGATGAAGAATAGTTCTTGACATTTAGTTTACAACTTTTCTATTGACAACCCCACAAAAACTATGGTAAAGTATACATGTAGTTAGGAGTTGTTATGCTTGCTTTGTCTCTCGGTTCTAAGGTTGTCTCCAAGTCCCATGGTATTCCTGGTGTGGTGGAAGCCGTTAAGAAGTATGGTGGTTACCAGTTTATTACTGTGAAAGTCACGGGCACACACTTTATTGAAGGTGCGTTGCTCACAAAGGTTTATGGTAGGAGTTATGAGTTCGAGGTGCAACAATGATTGAACTTGAGCAGCGGAGAAAAAAGATTAAAACCAGTGATATGAAAGTCGGTGATTTAGTTAGATGTATGATGGTAGACGGAAAGCCTATCGGCTTGGTCGTGGAG
>Ga0209815_1001213_pt1 | contig 17513 bp, 30 predicted proteins | sample CoawatmetaG00DNA_FD_187507 | JGI IMG/M metagenome (GOLD analysis project Ga0209815, IMG submission 187507) | Marine microbial communities from the West Antarctic Peninsula - Coastal water metaG002-DNA (SPAdes) (version 2) | ecosystem: Environmental > Aquatic > Marine > Coastal ...
ACAGTAATCTTTTTCTTTATAGCGTCTGAAAGTTACTTCTGATGCAAACCAAGTATTAAAACACCCATTACAATTAAGCCTAAAAGTTTCAGTACATTTAAGACAAAAAATCCCATGTCCTGTAAAACTTGAATATTCTCCTACATAAGTCCACTCATTGCATTTGTCACATTTAAGTGAATCAGTTTCTTCACAATCTGGAATTTTCATTTTATTTGCTATGCGTTGTAAATCTTTTTGAAAATTTTCTGAAGAATAATTTTTAATATCTTTTTCACGCAAGAGACTTATATTATTATCTATTAACCTATCATTGAGGTCAAGAAACATATTTCTCGTAGCCGTCATAACTCTTATAACAATTTCAGAAGATGTTGTTTCATCATATGCAGAAATTATAGCAACAGTGCCTTTTCCAGTCAAACTTCCATCTTCTGTACGTTCTTCCGTATAACAGTTATCTGTTAACTCGCTCATATTATATATTAATACCATCTGATTAGATTGAAAATCTGAAGGTAAAATAGTATAAGAATTCATCACTGAAGAAGAAACAAGAGCAATCTGACGCTCATTAAAATGATATTGTTTATTATTCCTCTCCCATTGAACTTGACCATTGTCATCTTCTATGGCTATATCAGTAGGAAAAACGCATGAGTAGCAATCTGGACTCTCGTCTATATCTATTAAATCAGTAATAGTTCCAATAGCATCTCTAGCAATATTTAAAGCAGAGTATTCATTCCTAAGAAAAAGAACTTTATCTCCAATATTGTATTTATAACTTGGCATATTTTATCCTTTCACGAGGGATTCTGATCCTGGCTGTCAAGTATTAGGCTCATTGTATTTTCTTTTAATAGAATTTAATCTCTTTATATATAAATCAGCCTCTTCTTGGTCTTTAGCGTAAAAAGAATTTCCCTCGTGTACAAATGGCTTGAGTTTATGTCTAATGTGAAAAGGGATTCTTCTTGATTTTCTTACTCCCATATTCTTGCTAACCTTCTGAGAAACCCAAGACTAGCTCCAAATCCAAATGCTACCCCAGCAATCTCTAGATTATTAAAATACAAAGCAAATGAACCTACTATATAGGTAGTAAATCTGAATACACCATATATAGAGAAATCATTTTTTGATTCTTTTAATTGTAATTTGCTCAATTTCATCTCCTGTTATTATTGTTTTAATGTAAGTTATTATTCCAGATACGAATGCACCTCCGAATAATAAATAATATGCTAAGCCGTGAGGCTCACCACAAAATCCTAGTAAATGTTTTATAGCCTCAATCATCATAAACCCAGTAATATTCTAAGTTATCTGGCTCTAACCATTTATATTGAGAATAAAATTTATAATCTTTACGCAGTAAATTACTTCTGTGTGAAGCGTGTACTTTCTCATCACCTAACCAATTAGGAGTAGATACGTTATCAGATACACCTATCATTTCCATAGTATTATTATATCCTCTAAGTATCCATTCCTCTATCATCTTGTTTTTATATAGCAATAAAGCCTCTTCGTAGCCTTTCCACATAACAACAGCAGGATGATTAAGCCAACCTGTGTATGCTTTGCCAGACTTAGTAGGTACACCAGTAAGTGCATTAAATATCTGTAATGCTTCTACTCTTTGTTTGCCTAAACGTCTGTAATCAAGAACTTGAGCTGATTCCTTAAAGCTCTCGTATGGTAAAAATGTCTGCATATAATTTCCTAATTTGATATAAATTGTCGTAATTCATAATAGATTATACTAATTTTTTTTCAATTTTCCAATAAATTTATTGCTCTATATAATTTACTTTCCTATTCTTTTTTTTTTATTGTTAATTTAGCAGAAATTCTTCGATTAGACTGATCCATAAACTCTATTTTATTCTCTCTCGTATTTAAAGTTACTTTTTTAATATTTGTAATACCATTGTTTAAGAGAATAGTATTAAGAGCAGCATTTATATTATGTGTATCTGGTGGCATTTATTTTGCCTCCTTTTTATTTTTAACGCTATACCAAACAGCATAGAGTTGTTTTTTGTGTTTAGAGTTTGCTTCTGATTTAGAAGTCTTAAAATATTTTACATACCAATTAACGAGTTGTTGCTTGGAATTATGAGGGCATACATTATAAGAGTATCGTATCAAAATACTTTATACCATTCCTAATAAAGATACTAATATTCTGCAAAAAGTTAAAAAACCTGTAATTATGACTATGCCTAATAATCTTGTCTCGAACCATCTATCTATCTCTAGCCATTCATCTATTGCATTAAATATCCTGCTAAACATTGTATATCTCCTTATTAATAAGTTCTGTCAAATATTCTTGTATCTATTTTCCGAGTTTTAGTAATACGGACTGCTTTCATAATAGCTCGTGTTTTTCTATTTGCTTCTGTTAAACGCTGACGCTCTTGACAAGCAGTAATGTATTCAGTAAACTTTCTGTGGTCTGTGTATATTGTACCAGTATTAACATCTATGAGAATAAAGTCAATATCTCTGAATTGTGCTTTTTTGTGAAATGCCCATATAATTTTCTCGCAGGCTTTAAGTGTAGGTAGCTCTATATCATCTCCGTCAGGAAATGTAATAAGCCAAGTGTGGATAGTACGCTCTACTTTGATTATACATTGCTCTTTTTTGGGTGCATTAGCAGATATATAACTGTCTATAGGATTATTTCTCTCTCGCATATAATCTCCAGTGTTTTTTGTTTACGATTCGAATATTTTCTAAAATTAATAATAAATTTACACATGATGCAACAACATAATATCTCTAATCAAATTATTTTCCTGGTTCTTTTATACTCTAATCTATATTCTTTTGAGTAATAACCTTTATTATGCTTATTACAGCATTCAGGGCAAGCTCTTTTTTTCTTAGTTCTCCTATGTGCAGGTCTCTCCCAGTTACAATTATTACATACGAGTTTGAATGTAGTCTGTGGCATTATAGTCTCTTTACTAGCACATCGTTCTGGATTTGCACCAATTTTTCTGGCAAAGGCTTTCCAGATAATATTATGATTATTCTCACATCCTGCAAGTGCGTGAGCTATCTCATGCAATACTACATCTTTTATTATATTCTCTTCATTCAGCTCAACATAAGGCAAAGATAAATATATTGTTTTACTGGACTCATTACATCTGCCAAGCGATGTTTTTCTCTCGTCAAAAAATAATTTCCAGCCGTCTAATTTATTCTGTTGCATTAATCTCTGAGCCATAAAAACAGCATCAGATAATTCCATATAATACTCCTTAAAAAAATCTTTTTATTTGTCTCCGAGTTAAATAATAGGTGTGTAGAAAAGAGCCCTAATTTCTCAGGGCTCCTCTCCTCTATTCCTGCTCTCCTATTTCTTATTTAGTTTCTCTAGTTTCTTCAAGGTCTCTATATTTACCTCGACTTCTCGCTCTGTCTGACCTGATACCTTGTGATAGTATACTCCTGCCTTCATCACATGACCATAGTTTTTAGAGTTTTTATCTTTACATATCTCTTCAGGTATAGCATCAATATGAGCTTTGTGCTCTTTGAAAGGCTTTTGGATTTCAGGTGAGGCTGATTCTATGTTATTATTTCCTCTTTCACCTTTAACTCTAAATCCTAACTCTTTTGGGTCAAGATCTTTTGAGGTCATTGTATCCCATTGAGCCTGAGTGATTGGTGTGAATTTATTCATGTTAAATTCTCCGTTTCTTTTTTTGTTATTTGCTTTTTAATTAAGCTGTTTTTTTAATATGGATTTCATATCCTTTTTATGATACATCAGTATACATAGCTTGAATTTAAGATGCAAGTAAATAATTAATTAAATTGCTCTTTAGTTGGGAGAAGTTTCACGTGAAACATTTCAAACCAAAAACAGAATTTTCAACGAGATTCCAATTTTCCAATCTCGACAATGGGGGATGGGCTATTTGGCGAGAAAGACCAACACACAATATTGGCTAATTTTTGTAGTTTAATACTATCTGATAAGTTTGATTATAATATATGGGTATAAGTTAAATATAGGAATAGCGGTTTAACGCTGAATTTGGTATCATAATGCGATTATTATGACTTCTTGGTAGGAATGTAAGCTAGTGTATTATTTTATAGTCTTTTGAACGGATTTCTTTTTTCTAAGATCTGGTACTGGAGTTCTATCTTCAATCCAATTTTTAAAAATTTTTGTATAATTTTTTGTATATTGAGTTATATTTGTTACTCGGCTTCTATCTCCTTTAACGCTCATCATTTCCCTTTCTTTCTTTCACTATTACGTTAGTAATAGTTTTCTTTATTTTATATATATATATATAATATATATATATTAATAACCACTCGAGCTTGTATTAACAATATACGTCTTAAATGCCTTTTTGTCAAGTTATATTTTAATTTATTATTTCCCTTGCTTTGTATTTAAGAGTTTCTTATATTCCTATAATGAAAAAAGCAAACAAGAGAGATGCTATGCAACATTGTGCTAACTGGAACGCTGGTAAGTGTCTAGGAGCTATGATGTATAGGAGTAACGGAGAGTTGCGTGTAGTCATGGATAAGAAAAAATCTAATAAGGATTGCATTATAGATGATGGATGCGATTATTTTGATAACATAGTAATACCTGGAATGGAGAAAAATGGGAATTAATAACGACGTTACACCGAAAAAGATAAAGTATTTAGAAAAGATTATAGATGAAGTTAAAAAGAAGAAAAGACCTATTAGGGCTGAAGTAATGCCTACTACAGTTCCTTCTTGGGGTTCAATGAGAAAAGAAGAAGGAGAAGAATAATGAGAAAACTAGAGATAGGTGGACATGAGTACAAAGTAAGATCAATGGATGGAGATAAAAATTCAAACGATGGTAAGATGTTGTTTGGATTAAATAATCCTAGAACTTGTGAAATATTCTTAGACGAGAAACTTGTTACCTCGAGACGTAATGAAACATTTTTACATGAAGTAATTCACGTAATACTTGTAAACACTGGTTGTGAACACGATGAAGGGCTTATTGAAAGTCTTGCAAATGGTTTTCATCAATTAGGAGTAGGAGAATATCTATGGCGAAAAACAACAAAGTAGTAAAGAGTATTGAAGATACTTATCCTGTTATGATGGATAGGTTTAAATCTATTACTGATGAGCAATATAATCTATTCTGTGAGAAACAATATGATTACGGTTGTGGCAACATAACCCTTGGTGGTGATTTAGATAACGATGAAGATAGAATGTTTGCTTTAACTGCGCTTGTTATTAGAATGAATGATAAAGTAAACAGACTTAAGAATATAATTGTTAAGCACAAAGGTGAAAATGCTGTAAAAGACGAAACATATATGGATGCCTTTAAAGATTTATCTGTATATGGTGTTATAGCCCAACTTGTTTCGGAGCGACTATGGGGAAAATAACAACATTCTTTTATTACTTAGAATCCTTACTATTGAAGTTTGTTCTTAAGGTAAGTTTGTTTTTAATTAAACATGGAGAAAAGCAAAATGAAGTGGACTAAAGCTGAAATAAGTATATTGAGTCAATACACTAGAACTGTAAAGAGTATTAAAGATATATGTTTCGAATTAGATAACGCTGGGTTTATGCGTACATATAAATCTGTAACACGAAAAATAGAGTCTATGGGTTGGACAAGACCAACTGACTTAACAGATATTACAGTACTTCCAAAGATATTAATGTTTGATATAGAAACAACTCCTATGCCTGTATGGGTATGGTCTTTTGGTAAACAATATGTTCCACATACTAATATTCTTAAAGATAACGATGGATTGCAAAGGTTCTGGTATGTTCTATCTTGGGCTGCTAAGTGGCTTTATGACGATAATACTATATCAGACGTACTTACTCCCGAAGAAGCAGTTGGAAGGGATGATAAAAGAATAATGGAGTCAATATGGAAACTACTTGACGAAGCTGATATTGTAGTTGCACATAATGGAGATCGATTTGACATAAGAAAGCTGAATGCAAGATTTATACTTAATGGTATGAATCCACCTTCTCCTTACAAGTCAATAGATACTTTAAAAATAGCAAGAAAAGAATTTGCCTTTAGTTCTAATAAGCAAGATTTTCTTACTAAGACATTTGGAGTGTCTGAGAAGTTGAAGACTGAATTTCAGTTATGGATAGATTGTATGGATGGTAATAAAGAAAGACTAGCTGAGATGCTTAAATATAACAAACGAGACGTTATAGGACTAGAGCAAGTATATCTTAAGCTTAGACCATACATAAGAAATCATCCTAATCTTGGAATCCTTATGGATGACAATGTTTGTCCATCTTGTGGAAGTAAGAATCTAAAAGCAGCTAATGCTACCTATTTTACAAGTTCTAACGAATATCCTGTATTTAGGTGTGGTGGTTGTCATTCTCCCTTCATAAGAAGTAAGACAAGTCTTAGTAGTAATGCTACTGAATTAAGAAGTATTGCAAGCTAAGTGTTGACAAAAGTCTATTTAAGGGTTATATTATAGTATATGCTTGTTCGTAAGATAAAAGATGTTGAGCACAAGATATACAATGATGAGAAGGAGTTTAACCAATACTGTCCTAATGAAAATTTAACTCGCAATTGGAGGGAAGGCACTGAAAGTAGCTGGGTAACGACTGACGACGGACAAGTCTGTCAAGTTCTTAAGCGGGGCGAGCTTAGAGATAGTCAGTCTAAGGGCGTGTGTAATTACTATATTAGGACAGTTATTGGTTCTTTCATTTGTAGGGATAATATTATGATGGAGGGAGATATGCGAAAGAACATGTATTCTTTTGCTGCGGAGGATCTCTCTCCTTATCAACATAAAATTAATAGAAAAAAGCCTACTAGAAGAGAATTTCTTTTTGCAAAGTATGTCGCTCAAGGTAATGGTATATCAGAGGCTTTTATAAAAGCATATCCCACTAATAATGAAAAATACGCAGATTATCAAGGAAAGATATTATTAAGCACTGAAAGGGTTAAAGGATTGATAAGAGAAGAAGTTGACAAAGTTTTAAACGAAGCTGACATTACTCCACTGTATTTACTTGAAAAGATGAGATCAGTTGTTGACAATGACGATTCTCAGGATAAAGATAAAATACAAGCTATTAAAACTCTTATGCAAATAAGTGGAATGATGGAAACAGATAAAAGAACAGAATCATTAACACTATTCCAAGGATTTACAAAGGATCAATTAAATGCTATCCAAGGCGGAGATTCGAAAAAGCTCATTGAAGCTTCAAGAGAAGTTGAAAAATAAAGAATGTATGATATGCGGTTTTCCTATGGAGAACTACACATCTGTTTGGTATAATGTATCAGAAGATTTTTTTTCAGTAGAGTGTTGCGAATGTTTTTCATCCTATGATGAGAACTTTGAAATAAGAATGCCAGGATTAATTTTTAACTATGGAGAATCATAATGAAGAAAATAGAGTTTAACTTAACTTTTGAAGTTCATAAGAAGATGGATGAAGAAAACTTTGAAATATTATTAAAAGATTATTTAATTAATGATTATAATGTTGAAAAATTTGTTACTAAGGTAATTAGTGAAGAAGATGAGGTAGATAATTTTTTAATAAAATCAGTAGACTTAGTAAGAAAAAAGAAGATTAAGAAGAATGATGATAAGATTAGTAAAAACCCAGACTTAGTAGGTGAACAATGGAATGCAGCATAAATGAAGTTAGCTGTGTATGGAACACTTAGAGATGGGAATAAAAATACAGGTAGAGTAAAAGATACGTCTCTTGTGTATCCTGGTCATCAAAAATTTCCAGCTATGATACAAGACTATGAAGGAAAAGGAACTGTCGTAGAGGTACACAATGTTACAAGTGAGGATTTAGCACAATATGATTTATATGAAGGTGTTAGTATGGGTCTGTATGACAGGGTAAAGGTTAATGTAGAGATGGATAATGGTGAAAAAATTAGAAGCTGGGTCTATGTTGCTGGATCTCGGCTATTAAAGTTAGTGGATGTATTTGAAGAAATTCCAAATGGAGATTGGTACAATAGAAAAGTTTAACATAATACCAAGCGACCTAAGTGAAAAAGAACGAATTCTTAATATGGTATCCAAAGATTTGGTTGCTTTTGGGCAACTGTTCTTACCTGAAGATTTTATGAAATCAAAGCCAGCTCCGTTTCATCACGAAGTTGGAGATTTGTTTTTAAATAATACAATAAGAAGGCTTTGTCTCGTTTTACCTCGTGGTCATACTAAATCTACTATGGCTAAAGCTGCTTTATTGCATAGATTATGCTTTAATCCAAAAGGAAAGAAAGAATTTGCTGCTTGGGTATCAGAAGAGCAAGGTCAAGCTATTGACCATTTAAAGTACATTAAAAGCCATATAGAATTTAACCCAGCTTTAAATTATTATTTTGGTGACATGGCTGGGACTAAATGGACTGAGAAAGAAATTACTACGGCTAAAGGTGATAGAATTATAGCTAAAGGTACGAGCCAAAGGCTTCGCGGTAGATCAGAACTTGGTCTAAGGTATACTAAGATTATACTTGACGATTTTGAATCCGAATTAAATACTAAGACTCCAGAAAGACGTAAAGAAATTAAAGAATGGCTTATGTCTACGGTGTATCCAGCTCTTGAAGAATCAAAAGGCAATGAGGGTTCTATATGGCTTATAGGCACTATTGTACACTATGATTCTGCTTTGCAAGGAATATATGATGGTTACTTACAAGCAAAAGAGAATAATGAAATGTATACTTGGGAGATGGTATTTCATAGGGTAATAGAAGACGATAAACCACTTTGGCCATCTTACTTTTCAAAAGAAAAAATAGCTGGAATAAGAAAAGATTACGAGTATGTTGGGCAACTTCATAAGTTTGCTCAAGAGTATATGAATGACGCTCGTGATTTAGAGAGTGCAAAATTTAAAATAGATAAGATTAATTATTTTGATGGAGAGTTTAAAGCAAAAAACAATCAAGCATATATTGTTACAAAAGAAGACGCTATACCAGTTAATGTTTATATGGGTGTTGATTTGGCTTATGAATCTTCAGCCCAGCACGATTACCAGGTTATCGTTGTTGCTGGTATCGATAGTGATAAAAATATATATGTAATAGATGTATTTAGAGAGCATATACCATTGTACGATATGCCTCGTAAAATATTCCAATATGCAAAAGAATATCAACCTATGAGAAGAGCAAATGTAGAGCATGTCGGAGCTCAAGGAATAATAAAGGATGCTGTAAACGAATTATCTCGCAATGATAGAAAAATGGCTCCAGGAATAGCAAGAGGTGTAAGACCTCCATCAGGAATAAAAAAAGAAGATAGGTTAGAATCTCTTCTTTGCCCAATAGTAAACAGAGGAAAGCTTTATATAAAGAAGCAACATAGTGATTTAGTGGATGAGATGTTTCATTTTCCAAAAGCAAAGAATGATGACTTGCTTGATGGTCTTTGGTATTCTATTATAAATGCTAGAGCTCCAGTAAGTAGTAAGTTTGATGCTAATAGCTTCGAGGAAGAAACCGAAGAAAAAAGAGAGTTTCTAGGGAAGAAAATAATAAGAAGTTGGATAACAGGTCAAAGAGTTTAAAAAATACAAAATAAAACTTGACAAATGTATGTTTTAGACTTATATTATATAGTATAGGTTAACTTTATTTTTCGGGGGATTTAATATTACTAACGAACAAGAATTTGAGCAGATAGATGAAGCTCAAAAGAATAAAGATTTGTGGAGAAGATGGCGCGATGCTCGGGCAGATTGGGATGCCGAAGCAAGAGATGCCGTTGATTTTGCACTGGGAAATCATTACACAGCTGAAGAGTCTGATGCATTAAATGCTGTCGGGCAAGGTGACTTTATTATTGATAGAGTCTATGCTGCTGTTGATAAACTTAAGTCTTTATTAACTTCAAGAAATCCAAAGTTCTCTGCTGTAGGTAGAGAAGATTCTGATAACAAAATTTCTCAAGTTTGGAAAACAATTCTTGAGTATTGCTGGGATATATCAGATGGTGATATGGAGTTTAAACAAGCTGTCCATGACTATGCAATAACTGGTCTTGGATATTTTTATGTATATATAGATACGGAAGCAGATTTTGGACGAGGTGATGTAAAATACACACATTTAAATCCATTTAGAGTATATGTAGACCCAGCAGCTAGAAATAGATATTTTACCGATGCTTCTGGAATGATATTATCTACTATATTAACTAAAGAACAGGTTTTATCTCTTTATCCTCAGATAGAAGAATTTATTAAAGAAATTGAAACTATGTCTGACGAAGATGATTATCCTTCTTCTTCTAGAAAGAACTCATCTGAATCTTTTACCCCAGACGTTGTTAAAGATAAAGATCACGGAACTTACGAAAGATATAGAATATTAGAAAGATTTGAAAAAATAAAAGTTCCTTATTATAGGCTTTTTAATAAACAAAGTGGTGAAGAAAAAGTTGTTGATTCGGAAACGTTTCAGATTGTTTCTTCTGAAAATGCCCACTTAATAGAATCGGGGCTGGTTGAAGTTGTCGAAGTTATGCAAACACGAATTAAAGTGGTTGCATCAATGGGACAGCATTTATTATACGAGCAAATCCTCAATACTGATATATACCCAATTATACCAGTCCCAAATATTTGGACTAATACTCCATATCCAAAATCAGATGTATCTAAAGTTAAAGACTCACAGAGACTTATTAATAAGCTTTTCTCTTTAACTTTAAGTCACGCTCAAGCTTCTGCTGGTCTTAAGTTGCTTGTTCCAGAAGGCAGTGTTGATAATATTGCTGACTTAGAAAAAGATTGGGCAAACCCTAATGCAGTTTTAGAATACAATGCTGAATTTGGCGAACCGCATTTTCCAGCTCCTCAGCCACTTGCTGGTGAGTTCTATCATTTAATAGATAGAGTAGAGCATTATATAGATTTAAATTTTGGAATCCCAGAGCTTATGCAGGGATTTAGAGAAAAAGCTCCAGATAGCGCACGTGGAACAGCTATGCTTTCAGAAATGGGTGAAAGTCGTGGACGTTCTAAATTAAAAGATATAGAAGGAAGCCTTAATCAGCTTGGACGATGTATCTATAATTACGCTAAAGGGCATTATAATTATCAAAAAACATTTAGAATTATACAACCTAATAATGATCTTACAGAGTTTTCGGTAAACAATAGGTTGTATGATGACAAAACCAACGAATTGCAGACAATTGATAATGATATATCATTAGGTCAGCACGACGTTAGAATAGTATCAGGATCAACTTTACCTTCAAATAAAATGGCAGAATACCATATGTATCTTGAAGCGTATAAGTTAGGATTGGTAGATGATGTCGAGGTCTTAAAGAAAACAGAGATCTACGACAAAGAAGGAGTATTGCAACGCAAAGGTATGATGTCTAAAATGCAGTCATATATACAACAACTAGAAGGTCAAATAAAAGAACTCAATGGTGATTTGCAAACAGCTGATAGGGAAACCGTTCACGCTAAGAAACAAGTTATTACAGAGAAATTTAAAACAGACCTAAAAGAGATTAGCTCTGACGCGAAGTTTAAAGAAAGAGTTAAGCTTGGAGAACTAGAAAAAGTGATTGACAAAGCAGATGTCCGTGCCGAAGCTGCGTTAGCTATACAAAAGGCGAATAAAGGGAGTTCCTCTAAAAAGGGGAACGCACAAAATAAACAATAATCATAGGTTAAGCTTCTTCGAAGTATCTAAGGGTGTTTCGAAATAAAGAAGAGATCTAAAGGAGGTTATATGGAAGATCGAGTGCAAGGCGAAGTAGTTGAACAGGAAGTTGGTAGAACAACACGAGAAGGCTTGGCGACGTCAATGTCAGATGTTGAATTGGCTTCAGAAATGCCAAGTGTTCAAGATGGCGTAATTGATGAAGGAAATAAAAGAGCACCTAATTTAATAACTAAAGAAGGTGACGAATCCGAAGTTAATTATGCTACTGATTGGGAAAATGAGACTAAGAAGTTTCAGTCTATGTATGATAAGCAGAATGCTGATTATCAAAGACTTCAAACTGACTATGAAAAACTTCAGCCAATGTCTGAATTACAACAGGTTCTTGAATCAAGACCAGATGTAGTTGATGCAATAAAAGAAAGGCTTGAAGGAAAAAGTTCTCAAGAAACTATTCGCGAACCAGATGATAGCAACACAGTTGACGAATCATCTTTTGACCCATGGGAAGCCTATTACAAACCAGAGTCGGCTTCATTTAAAATGAGGACGTCTCAAGAAAGAGCTTTGGTAGATGAGGCAGTTGGAAAACATATGTCTGATCTCCAAGGTCAAGTAGCGTTGCAAAATTTACGCAACGAGTTATCTACTAGCTACGATATGAAAGATGATAAAGATATTAATGATTTTATAGATTTTGCGACTACGCCAAGAGATCAATTACCAATTGACTTGTTAATTGATGTCTATCGTAAGCATTATAATAAAGGAAATGATAACATTTCTCCTAATATGGAAGCAGTTAAGGCAACTCAAAGCATTCCAAGGACAGCTGGGATTCTTCAAGGTGGGGAAGGCGAACCACATAGAAAATCTGAGCAAGAGTCAGCTTGGGATAGAATTTTGCAAGCAGGGCAAGCAGGGAGAATTCCCTAATTAATATAATCAAATAGGAGGTAACAAATGGCTGTTACACAAGGAGTAAAATCCAGTTATAATATCACAGCTGCTACCGCAGATGCGGGCATAGGTCAAAGACCTGATGCTCGTCGATTATACGATTTCTCAGATCGGGTTGCCGAATTGGCACCAGAGGAATCACCGTTTTTTGTATATCTTTCAAAAGTTGCAAAAGTTCCAACGGATGATCCTGTATTCCGATTCTTAGAAAATCGTTCAAAAATCGATTGGTCGTCTAGAGACTTTTTACTAGCTTCCACACCTGGTACGATAGTAGCTGGTAGTTCTTACGCATTTACAGTTGACGCAGATAGCGCAACTGGTGGTAGTGGTTCAGGTGGAACCGCACCTGGGTTCTTAATAAAAGGTATGGTATTTTCAGTAGCTTCAGTGGGAAAATCTAGTGGTACTGGATACTCTCAGGTTTTAGTTAGAATTGAAAGTGCTCCAGTAGTTGGTAGTTCTTCTACTGCGTTTACTGGAAAAGTTATTGACTTTTCTGCTTTAACTAATTCTGGCGGTGCTATTTCAGGTGAGAATATCTTAACAGACAATGATCTATGTCAAGTAATTGGTACTTCGTTTCAAGAAGGCTCAGCATCTCCTGATGCATGGTCTAGTGAGATTGAAGACAATTATGGCTATACACAGATCTTCAAAACGGCTTGTGAAATGTCAAACACAGCGATTGCAACACGCTATCGCGGATATGCAAACGAATGGGAACGCATTTGGGCGATGAAACTTCGTGAGCATAAAGTTGACATTGAAAGAGCTTTATTGTTTGGTCAAAAAGCAAGAGTAAGTTCAATTCAATACACAGAAGGTGTAGTCGGACATATATTGAAGAATGGTGTCGCACAAATTGGTGACGCTGATCTTACTTATACATCTGGGCAACCTTATTTTAGAAGTGTAGAAGATTCTGAATTAACATATGACAGATTGCTTTCCGATATGGAAGTAATGTTTGATCCAGCACGTGGTGGTGCAAGTGAGAAACTAGTTCTTGCAGGTCTTCCTGTAATTAGTTTCTTTAACAAACTTGGAAAAGATTCATTCTTAAGTACAAGTTTATCGCATAATAACAATGCTGCATTAAGTGGTGCTGCTACGACTACTAATCAATCACCTCATCGCATGAATATGACAGAGCGAGCTGGTGCATTTGGTCATAAAGTATTTACTATTGAAACTGTTCATGGTACAATGCATTTGGTCAAAGAACCATTGTTTAGAGGTATGACTTCTAATTTTATGGCTATGATTGACATGAGTCAAATTGCATACCGTCCACTAGTTGGAAATGGTATCAATCGTGATACAGCAATCTTGTCTAACATTCAAAACGCTGATGAGGACTTGAGAAAGGATATGATTCTAACCGAAGCAGGATTAGAAATCACATTACCTGAATCTCATTCACTCTACAACGTAGAATTTTAGGAGGTTATAATATGTATACTGATTCATTAAATAAAAATAGTAGTGCTCATCAAACTGGTGAAAAAGCTTTTCAGAAGCTTGATAATACTGTAGCTGTAGCGAGAACGCTAAAGGCTACAGAATCTGGAACTCTTTTCGCAGTTGATATGTCTACTGTAGATAATAATGTTGTCTTAACGCTACCAACAGCTTCAGACGAAGTTGCTGGTGTTAATTACGATTTCTGTTTTACAGTTAATTGTGATGATGACGCTGACTTTATTGTTACTACAGGTCTTGACGCAACTGATATATACGGATATATTGTTGCTGGTGCTGCAAATAGTACAGTAGATGACGTCGATGGTTTATCTAAATTAACTATTGACGGTTCTGTTTCTCAGGCTATTGAAGGCATGAGAATAACTCTTATCTGCGACGGTGTTAATTGGCATTTATCTGGATACGTTCCAGTTGCTATTGGTACTGTTGTAGTAGTAGAGGCTGCTTCTGCTTAATAATCCGAATAAATAAGGATTAACAGATTTGGATTCTGTGGGGCTATTCAAAAAAAGTATAGCCCCGAATATCCTAAAAATTTAAATTAAGGAAATAAAAAATGGCTGTTTATGTTGCAGGAAATACAGATGTAAAAGTATTTATTCACGATCCAAAACCAGGAAGTAAAACTCAAAGTGTTGGTCAGATTGCAAAAGATGTTTTCGACCATATAGATGCTTTAGACTCTACCAATAGTAAAATTATTTCTATATCGCACTGTACGTTAAAAGGCGATAAGGTTATGACTATGGTAGTATCTGGTGCGTAAGTTTAAGTGTCAACATTGTAATAAGCCAAATCCTGAAAATTGGTTTATTTGCAGAGATTGTGGAGAAAGAGCATCACCTCCAAAGTTTACTACTAATTCATTTATTATAAGTGAGGTTGGTAAACGAACTGATGTAGAGTTTAATACTATTTCCTACGATGAAAGTATCAGTAAGATGAATAAAGCCGATAAACGGTGGAAAGGATTTTAATATGCCTTATGGTAAAGGAACTTACGGAAGCAAAGTTGGTAGACCTAAAAAGAAAAAGTCTGCTAAAAAGAAATCTCCAAAGAAATCTAAAAAGAAATAAGTAGATGGCAAATTTTGACGCACAAGTAATAGAGCTAGTTGGTACTACATATACTACTGATCAAGATGCATTAAATCAGTTTATAACTGAAGGAGCTAATGAAGTTATAAATGCTATGCCTCGCGCTATTATGGAAAGAGTGGCTAAGGAGACTGCTGTTGTTGACGGCACAACTTCATCTGAAGGTCATAAAATATTACACGTACTTAAAAATGATGGTACAATAGATCAACCTTGTAGATTGGTTTTGGCTAGCAAAAGAGGAAAGATACAAGATTCTTCTGATATGGAGTTTGCTACTACATCAGACCCAGCATATTATATACAAGATGGAAAGATAAATATATTTCCAAATGGAAATGGGTTAATGGTTTCTATGCCTACATACAGCCAGTCTTCTCCTATAGATGCTAGTCTTAGTGGTACTATAGCAAATTTTCCAAATGAGTATGAATACTTAGTTGTATTATATGCAGCAATTAAATCTCTTCAACAAGTTTTAAATAGTATTGTATTAGCTGATGCTAGTATATCTTATTCAAATGCTTCTGTTGGAGGCTCTATAACTGCTGCTGTAGATTCTATTACAGTTGCACCTACGGATGCAGTAGGGTCTGCTGGTTCTGCCTATACATCTCCTACTGTGCAATCAGACAGTACAGATATTGGACTAACAACAATAGTTCAATTAGATGCTGAAAATACAATAGATGATTTTGATGGTAATGCTATAGAGTTTGATCAGTGGTGGTCAACCTTAGCTCATCTTATAGAAGATGAAGAAGATTCTGAATTAGCTCAACTTCAAATATCTAAAATATCTTCATATATAAACGCTTTTCAAGCAGAAGTTCAAGATGCTCAAGCAGCTATGCAAGCTACTATTGAAGATGCAAGGCAATCTACTCAAGCATCAATTTCAAATGCACAAAATGATGTTCAAGCTTCTATTCAAAAAATGCAATTATCAACACAAGCATCAATACAAAATATGCAGTTATCTACTAATGTAAATATTGCAAATGCTGCTAAAACAATGGAAGCTATAATACAAGACTATTCTGCTTTAGTTACAGAAAAAACAAATGAATATAATTGGGCTTTAGGTCAACAAGGAAAATTACAAGTTGATTACGATAAAGGTATACAGATAATGAGGGGCGCATAATGGCATTTACTAAAGTAAGTCTTAATACAACGCCAAATTTTGAGTTGGTAAGTCTTAATACAACGCCTTCCTGGACTGCGGTTGCATTACCATCTACTACAAATTGGATTGCACCTGGAGCTGATACAAGAGCTTGGAACGTTATTCAAGTGAATTGGGAAGATGAATCAAGAGAATACAACCAGTTTGGATATCTTGGAAAGGATTCTGACTAATGGCTGTACACAGTTTAACACCTAAAAAAATTATATCAATAGTAAGGCAAGTATTTCCAGAAGCTCCCGAAGCTTATGTTTTAGAATTAATAAATCAAGCAATGGTTGAGGCTGGTAAATATAATAGTAAAATTGAATATGCAAAAACAGATACCGTAAATGATCAGCAATGGTACACTTTAAGTGATACTAATGCTGGTACAAATGTAGAAATAAATAAAGTATTAAGATGTGATTTTAAAGATTCTAATGGAGACTATGTTAAAATACCTAGATTGCTAAATAACGAAATACAAACAATGGATATAGACTAATGGCACTAGCAAAAGAAGTAACGAAAATAATTTGCGTAGCAGATTCAAGTTCAAGTTTACAAAGCAAGTACTTTACTATTTCAGGAATGGGTACAGATTTTGCACAAAATGATTACTATGTATGGATTGATGTAGGAAGTGGAGGTACAGACCCAGCAATTTCTGGAAGAACAGGGATTGAAGTTAATATATCTGCGGATGCAAGTAACTCTACAGTGGCAACAGCGGTAAGTAACGCAATTCACGCTAAAGCTGATTTTTCAACATCAGTTAGCACAGCTACAATAACGGTTACAAATGCTGTTAGGGGTTCTGTTACAGATGCAGCTAATGTAAATGCTGGATTTACTATTACCACAGAAACGGCAGGCACTGGAACAAATACTAGTAGCTATAATAATCCAGAAGATTTTATTGCTTGGTTTATAAATGGAGATCATCTTGCTATTGTTACTACAAAAGGAAGTGATACCAACACAGTTCACCAAAGAGAGGGTGATTATAAACCAATAGATATTAATTTAATAAATGGATTGTTAATACAT
>Ga0209815_1001215_pt1 | contig 17491 bp, 12 predicted proteins | sample CoawatmetaG00DNA_FD_187507 | JGI IMG/M metagenome (GOLD analysis project Ga0209815, IMG submission 187507) | Marine microbial communities from the West Antarctic Peninsula - Coastal water metaG002-DNA (SPAdes) (version 2) | ecosystem: Environmental > Aquatic > Marine > Coastal ...
TATAATTGAACACCTAAATGCATTTGGTTGTAAAGTAATTGTAGATCCTAAGGAACATGCAAATCATTATAAAGGCGCATGGTTAGTAAAACCTAACAACAGCGAATTTACTAAGTTTGGATTTAATAATTGGCAAGGTAATATTATTACAACCAACGCTGGTGGCAATGTTGTTGCAAGTATTGAGGATGAAGTATATAATGTGCCTGTTGAAGATGTAGAAGTAAGCGATGTTACAGGTGCAGGCGATTGTTTTTTAGCAGCATTTGTGTATGGCTTAACAAAGCAATACAATTACAAGCGTTGTATAGAACTTGCTGTTAAAGGTTCTAGAGAAGCAGTTAAGCACGTAGGTACACACACGCTCACTGTAAGCGATCTCGAAGAACGCATAGTGTTTACTAATGGATGCTTTGACATACTACACACGGGTCACTTTGAGCTACTAGCCGAAGCAAAATCACTGGGTGGAAAACTAATAGTAGGCATAAATTCAGATGAAAGTGTTAGACGATTTAAAGGTCCTAAGCGTCCTATTAATAATGTAAACAAACGTAAAAGGCAATTAGAATTGTTACCGTGGGTAGACGAAGTAATTGTGTTTGATGAAGACACTCCGTACAGATTAATTAAAGAGGTAACTCCGCACGTTATTGTAAAAGGCGGTGATTACACAGTAGAACAAGTAGTAGGACATGATTTAGCTGATGTGCATCTTGTGCCTACAGTTGACGGATATTCAACAACAAATATCATAGAGGGAATATAATGCCAACACACGGATGGTTTGCTACTCCTGTCTATGTTGATCAGCTAGAAGGCGATGAATATAAACAAGTACAGCAGGAACTTTTTTTAGCATATGAAAAACTAGAGTTTGGACAAAATCCTGCATGGAGTGGAGACACTCATGAGCTAAATGAAAACCCATTTAACCAAGATATTGTTACAAAGTTAGAATGTAATAAATTTTTACAAGTATTAGATAACCATTTAAATCTTTATTTAGATCAAATAGAATGTGATACTAATAGAGAATATCGTATTGATAATAGCTGGTTTACAAAAACTAAAACTGGACAATATGCACACAGTCACGATCATGGCTCATCTGATATATCTGGAGTTTACTACTTACAAACAAACAGAAACGACGGTCACTTAATGTTACAAACTCCAAACCAAGTAGCAGTGTCAAATTTTGTTTATGGTGTTGTAAATCGAGAGATGGAATTTCCATTAAGTCAAGGTATAATTGGACTGTGGCCTGGAAACCTAGTACATAGAACTGAAACTAATAAAACTGGAGATGACAGAGTAAGTCTTAGTTTTAATGTAAGATACGAAAGATAATAAGCGAGGCAATTAAATGAAAATATTAATCACAGGAAACAAGGGATTTATTGGTAAAAATATTGCAAGCTATTTGCAACAGCAAGGTCACGAAGTTGAAGGATGGGAATGGCAGCCGGGCATAATGCCTAGCACAGAAGATTATGATTGGTGTATTCACTTAGGTGCTATTAGCTCAACTACATACACAGACGTAAACCAAATACTAGAACAAAACTTTGAGTTTAGTGTGCGACTTGCACAGATATGCGAAAACTTTGGAACTAATTTGCAATATGCATCTAGTGCAAGTGTTTACGGACCAACTACACACTTTACAGAACAAGGTCAATTGTTGCCACAAAGCCCGTATGCATGGTCAAAATATTTATTTGATAGATTTATGAATCAATACATAGACGAATTTAAAATTAAAATACAAGGCTTTCGATACTTTAATGTTTATGGCAAAGGTGAAGAAGATAAAGGCGCACAAGCAAGTCCTTATACTAAGTTTACAGATCAAGCAAAAGAAAATGGCGTAATTAAAGTGTTCGAAGATAGTAATAATTATCTTAGAGACTTTGTATGTGTAGATGATATATGCAAGCTGCATGAAAAAATGTTTGACGTTGATCAATCGGGTATATTCAATGTAGGCACAAGTAATCCTGTAAGCTTTGAAACTGTAGCGCAAACTATTGCTAACAAGCACGGAGCAACTATAGAATATATACCAATTCCAGAAAACATAAAGTCACAGTACCAAAAGTACACCTGTGCAGACTTAACTAATTTAAATAGTGTAGTAGACATGCAGTGGACTAAAATAGAGGATTATATTAATGGAAAATAACGAACCAACTAGGCTTAACGGCGTTGTCCAAAAAGGATGGGGCTATGAACTTATCTGGGCTACTAATGACAAGTACTGCGGTAAAATTATGTTTTTTGAGAAAGCTAATGCAAAGTTTAGTATGCACTTTCATAGAGAGAAAGACGAAACATGGTTTGTAAATAGCGGACAATTTAAAGTACGCTGGATAGATACTTCTAACGCTGTATTATTTGAAAAAAATTTAAAAGAAGGCGATGTATGGCATAATCCTCCATTACAACCTCATCAATTAATCTGCTTGCAAGAAGGTTCTAGTATTACTGAAGTTAGTACTGCTGATAGTGTAGAAGATAATTATCGAGTTGCTCCTGGCGATAGTCAAAAGACTCAATACGAACCTAATCTAAATCCAGAAGATCAAGATGGTTGATATTTATTGGGGCGAAGATCCACTGTCAGCTGAAGGTTATATTGCACCTAAGTGTGTAATTGGGCTCGATCGAGATGGAGTTATTAATGTTGATCGCGGAACTTATACTTACAAAGGTACTGATTTTGAACCTATCGAAGGTAGTTTAGAAGCAGTTGCTAGACTTCGTAAACTTGGACATAAAATTGCAGTTATTACAAATCAAGGCGGCATTGAACACGGATTGTTTACTGAAGAAGATGTCGATGCATTACATCAATATATGTTAGAACTATTAGGTAAAGCAGGATGTCCAAGCATTGATGCAATCTATTATAGCGCAAGTAGTCATAAGAGCGATATGTATGCTAAACCTAATTTAGGTATGTTTAAAAGATGTCAAAAAGAACATCAGCATATTAAGTTTAACAAAGGTTATTATGTAGGCGACAAACTAAGTGATTTAAAAGCTGCTTATAAAATAGGTGCAACGCCTATACTAGTTCGTACTGGATTCGGATTAGAAACTGAACAACAATTAAACAAATTTACCTACCGTGACATAAAGAAAAAGACCATCGTGTTTGATGATCTTAGTTCTTTTGCAGATTGGATAGAAGTGCATTAAGCCTGCGCTTCACCCCATTTTAGAATGATGTTAGAATCAACAACAGCACCACTAATCTTATAAACGTTAACAGCTAACACGTCTGGACCATTTGGGAATGTTCCTCTACCGCCTAGTGGCGTGTTAGTAAGTTCTTTCAATTGTGATAAGTCTAGTGTAGAACGTTCACCTGGGTTAGCAATGAATGAGAACACAGTTTCGCCTGGTTGTGCAAATGGAGGTTCTATAAACGTAAATTGTATAGTACCAGCACCGGCTGCTAAAGTACCAGTAAACGTATTGTTAAACGATACTTTATAATAAGGTGTATTGCCAAACTCTAGTGGTTCTACACTCGATACCTGCGTACCAGCTGGGAATGTAACACTACCACCAGTAACGTCAGTTCCTGCTACTGCTTCTGAGTATAAGAAACTATTGTAGTCAAGATATGCAAAACTAGTATTAACTAATGCTGTTTGTTTCTGTAGCGTAATTGTGCCGCTGACTGTGCCGCTGAAGTTGTTTTCAGTTCTTATTCTATAATACCTATTAGTATCGCTACCGCTGCCCCATGGTCCTCGTACTTCAATTATTCGTTTTGGTGTAGAGAAGCTTGAATTAGCACTACCTGTAGTTCCTGATACAAAGTCATTTACGGCTGCGCCACTAGATTCCCACGATCCTTTTTGAAGGTATATGTATCGAGTATTTGATTGATTGTATCTAACAGTAGCGGTTGTTGTAATATTTGCACTTGCATCTACTGTTCTATTCACAGCACTTGCGCCTGAACTCCATTCTGTACCACCGCCTGGAGCAATTTGTGCGAAGCTAGGTTGTCCACCTTGTGCTACACCACTTAGTTCCTGCCAACTTACACTGCTTGGATCAAGTGGATAGTTTTGTGGATTAAGTACACCCTGGACAACAATACCACCTGTACTAGTTTCTGAAGTAATTTCAATTCCTTGTAGTAGCAACTGTGCTCTGTTTAGTAGCTCTCTTTCACCTAGATCACCAACAATAGCATTAGATACACTTGGTGCTAGTCTAATCATAAATGCTGTTGATTTTGTTGTGCTGATTGGAATATTTGTTTCAGCATATGAGAAAATATAACCTCTATCTTCATCAAATCCACCATCTGTTATCATTGCAGAACCCCAGTGACTAATTAACGGAGTAATTGTTTGTGATATTAATACTACTCCTGTACCTTCACTGTGTACTGCCGCTGCACCTGCTGTATAACTTCTTACAGATCCGCCTTGGAAGTTTGTAAATGTTGCACTTCGTGTACATCCAGTTAGCGTACTTCCTGTTCTTCCTGTAAACTGGACAATTTCGTTATCGATATAAACTGTTCCGTACTGTGGGAAAAACTTACCTTCTGCGTCATCTAGCAATATAGTTGTTTGACTGGTTGTCATATCTGCTGCAAGACGTCCATTTGGTCCTTCATTAGTAACTTCATAACGCACAGGCAAGTTACCTGAACGCATAAATGCTTCTGTGTTTACGTTTGAGTTACGCATTCTGTGCGCAAATACAAAGTTACCATCTGATCCACGTAGCATGAAGTCAATAAAACCAGCACCATACCAACTGTACTGAATACCAATCATTTGCATTTTAGCAATATCAATGTCGTAACCGCTAGGACCAGTTCCGTCTAGTCTGTCTAAGTTAAAGTCTGCTTGTTTAGTACGCTTGTCAAATACTATCATTGCTTTAGCACCAGTAACGTTTGTTACACCTCTAAAGTCTGGAGTAACAGTCATATTAGTTTGGTCAACAACATGTGATACAACATGCGTCATGCCTCTAATAACAATTCTGTCGCCTGCTTTAAGCTGGTCTCTAAATCTAGTGTTAGTTCCTGTTACTGAGTTTGCGTCAACGTCAATAGCAATAGTACCTGCTACTTGATACGTGCCAGTACGCTGTACTACGTTAATTTGTGTTCCGTCGAACTCCCAGAAGATACCGTTTTGATCATCAAAGATACCAGATCGTACTGTAGCGCCGTGCCAAGCTACAACACTCATTTGTGCGCCGAATCCTAGTACAGCATTAGTTGCGCCTAATCGACGTAGTGCTAGTACTTTAAATGTTCTTTCGTCTACAACTTCTGTAACTGTATAATCAAACTTAGGAGGAACAGCAGTTTCATTACCACTGTTAAAGCCAGGAGTCTTTACGCCAAGTAATCTAATTATTCCGCCTATTTGACACCCGTGATCATTATCGTCTGTTGTAATTGTAATTTCTGATCCAACTTCAATACCGTCTGCTACTACACTGCGTATGTCGTAACTTGGAGCAAACAATGCACCAGTTGTATACATAATACCCTTACCTGATTGGTAACGAATATACTTTTTACTTTGACGTATTGCTTGCGCTCCGTGTTGCGGGCCGCCTGTGCCTAACTGTACGCCACCGTCAAATGGTCTGTGTACAAAGAAGCTATCCGGTCTTGGAAATACCGATCCTAATATTGGATCAGCGCCGCCATTAACATTAATAGAACCAACCGTTCTAGCTTGGAATGTTAATGAAAGTACAGTTGGTATTTCTGTAGCAATATAAGAACCTGATGCTAAGTTATGATTGTTTGTACCATTGTCGGATTCAACACTAGTGATAAATGTATCACCTGGTACTAGTCCGTGTGCTGTTTCAAATTCTGCTTGTATTGAAGCAATAGCACTAAATGTAATTGGTAGGTCTTTTGCTATAGTAGCTGATGTAACATCTGACATTGTAATTGTTGATATAAAGTCAATATTAGGGCCTGCTGCGGCTTCTATAAAGTCTGGAACAAATGTTAATATTGCTCCCGAACCGTCTACAGTACTAATGCTTATGCTAATATCGTTTAGTGGTGCAACACCATCAAGTGATCCGCCAGGTATATCAACTCTGTCACCCGGCGCATATCCTGTTCCGCCATTTGTTACAACAAAGTTTTGATATCCGCTAATTGATCTAGTTAAACTAAACTCACAACCACTACCAGTAGCAGTGTTGTTTACACCAGGAATATTTAGATATGTTCCTACTGGGTCATAAGCAGTACCAGATCGCGTAGCTGATGTCATTCCGCCTGAGCTTAATGCGTCGATACCAGCTATTGTAATACTTAGATCGTTAGTAGGCGATGTACCACCAAATAATGTTCCTAAAATAGTGTGTACTTGACCAACGTTATATCCTAAGCCAGGAGCTCCTACCTCAACTAGTCCGTATGTTCCGTCTAAGTTTTGATTAACATTAAATGTTCCGCCTGTTGGTGTTACATTTATACCAACTGTTCCTACTGTTGTATCACCGTTTAATGATGTACCTGTTATTGTAACTGCTGTAATATCACCTGATCCACCAACTCCGTCAATAGTAATAGTTGCGTCATTTGCAGGAGTTGCGCCGCCAATTTGGTCACCAGCAACTGTAATTGTTTCTGTAGGAAGATAGTTAGTACCAGCGGTTGTTACTGTAACAACATAACTTGCGCCTGTTCTTTGTACGTCTAATACTGCTCCTGCACCACTAGCTGATGAAGTTGTATATGTAACGCTGGTATATGTATTATTAACTGAAGGTGCGTCACCTGCAAATGTTGCAGTAGTAACTGCTCCAACTGATTTAATATTATCAACTCTAACAGTAGCATCACTATTGCCGCCTGTAATAGTAACTGAATCAAATTGTGTGTAACCGGTACCAGCTGAGTTAATAACTGCTGAAGTAATTATGTTACTGCCGTCTACAGTTATGTTTAAAGTTAATCCAGTACCAGTACCGCCTGTTGTAGCAACTCCTGTAGCATTTGAATATCCAGTACCGCCCTGTTGTAGCGTGGTGCTAAGTGTTTGTCCGCCTGTTGATTCTACAGCATCTACAGATATGAATAAATCTTTAGTATCGCCTACAAATCCTGGAATTAATGTTGCTCCAGATATTTTAATAACATCGCCAATTTTGTATCCACCGCCTGGTTGTAAAGCATTAATACCAACAGTATTATACACGCCATCTAGATAATCAATATCAAAAGTAGCTTGTGATCCAAGTCCGCCGGCAAATGTTGCAGTTTCTCCAGCTAGGTATATATCAGCATTAAAGTGTACCCCGGTTATAGTTGCAGTTGCAATTGAGTTTGCACTACCTAATGTTGCAACTGTAATAACTGCATCGTTTGCAGGAGTTGCACCGCCTAACGCTGTACCTAGTATTGTTAGCTTATCGCCAACTTCATAACCTGTTCCGTCATTTTCAATATCTTGTATAATATAAGTTTGGGACGAATCAGTTGAATACGCTATATCAAATTCAGCAAATTGTCCAACTGGAGTATCATTGCTTGCAGCCAATCCAGTATAGTTATTACTATTTCCTGCAAACGAACTTGTAAAGTTATCATTAAATGTTGCAGTATTTCCTGCAAGACCTGTAACATATATTGCAAAGCCGTCACCGCGATCGACTGCTAAATTATTTACAATACCTGTGCCACTTTGGAATACCATTTGATTTTGGCCAGCTGCTGTATTACCAGCAGTTAACGGTGTAAGATATGTGCCTCCGCCTGCGCTTTGGTCTACAATACCAGTTACTTGAGAACCTAAAGGAATACTTACTTGCGATAATGGAGACCCAATCTCTGGTGCTTGTCCATCATATGGAATTACGTTTTCGCCTGCTAATATAGCTAATTGCGCAAACATTGTTCCTGAGCTACCGTTACTTGCTATTGTAAATTCTGGTGAACCAATTGATGCTCCTGTATAAAATCCTGCTTCTCTTAACTGTGTATATCCAGTTGAAAGTAGTTCTCCTGTTGTTGTACCAACTTTTGCTTTAGCAAAGTATTGGAACGTACTTGCACTAGGTACATTTACAATAATAAATGTGCCTTCTGCTCGTGAAGCGCCTGCAATACTATTTTCTAGTGCTTTTAAACTTACAGGAGTGCCTGCTGTATATCCATGTGCGCCAACTGTTGTAACAGTAATTAATGATTGGCCAATACCAGTGCCGTTATTATTTGCTAGTACAGTAATAGTTCCGCTCATAGCAGCATGATTACTACAACCATAATAATATGTTCCAGCATCACCTGGTTGTGTAGTCCAAGATATTGTATCAGCTGCATTTACGCTACCATTGTTAGTAACATTTGTAACTTGGTTGCCAGTTCCGCTGCCTGATACTGTCTTAAAGTAGAAAGGATGTTCTGATCCTGCATTGTTAGTAATAGTTAAAGTGTCGCCTTCAATTATGCTAATAGCTGGATCGTCTCCAGTTAAATTGCCATTTCTATGCGTAGCACTACTAAACGTCCAGTTTGCAGTTCCAGCATTCGTAACTGCGCCGGTAAATATTTGTGTTGGTTCACTTAAACTTGCATCTGTAACAACTTTTAGCACACTTGCATCAGTTCCTGGAATTTCGTATACACTTGGATAGCCGCGCATTGTGCCAATAGCACTCCACTTAGTAGGCTGTAGTCCGTACTCAAAGTCAGCGTCAAGCATCGATACTGGAAGTGCAGCACGAGGACGTTCAATAGCGTCTGTACCAAAATCGTATGGGCGTGTTCTAACTTCTTTTTCTTCTATGAATAACTGTATATCGTCAGTTGCTGCATGTGTTCTAGTGTCATAATTTGCTGTAAATGTAGTTACGCCATCAGTTGTTTCTAGATATTTTAAAAAGTCTGTATCTGTGCCAGTGTCCTGAATTGTAACACTACCGCCTGTAGCAGCGTTAGTAAAGTTATATACAACCTCACTTCTAGTAGCATTTGTAATTAGTAGTATTTCATCAACAGTGTAACGCCCTTGCCATTTAAGTGTTCCTACTCCTGTATAAACTTTAGTTGGTAGGAAAGTAAGACCTTTTGCAATAACTGTTGTAGTAGCATATGCAAATGTGTCAATAATAACTGCTGCACTTGATGAAACTGATCCTGTAACTGCGCTTGAGAATGTATGTAGTGTAGTGTCTGAACTTATGCCTACATTAATAGTAACTGTATCTGTTGTTACTGCTATCACTGTAGCAGATGTTCTATAGTATGGATCTCTGCCTGATGTGTTAGGAACACCTGATCCTCTTGGATAAGGATGTAATGTTGCATTAGCATCTAATGCACATGTAAATGTTATCCCGCCCGGAGCAATAACAATTGAACTTCCTACTGTAAGATTGTGTCCAGTAAGTGTAATAGTCATTAATCCAGTATCAGGTTTATATGTTGCGCCTGTTGGAGTGTATGTTGCTGCTTCAGCTGTTTTAGTTGCATCAATTACTTGTGCTTCTACTGTTTGTAATGATGTGTATGCAGTATTTGCAAAAATATAATCTTTAATTAATCGACCAATAAAGTTGTGTGTAGCAATTTCTGGACCACGGTCCCCGTCAACTTGTGCAACAGTTTGATCCCAGTAATATTTTATATTATTGTATAATTTTTCATTTCCGCCGTAGCGTAAATCATTTAAGTATGAATCGACTACATATCCAATATCTCGTTCGCATTTTGCTTCACTAGTATTTGTATAGTTAAAGAATACGTCTTGTGTAGCATTTGTTATAACACTTATTGCAACGTGTGTAGAAGTGTCAGTTGATACGCCAGCGTCAATAACAACTTCAGTTGCTGTAACACCTACAACAGGTAATGCTTTATCAAAAAACGGAACTGCGCCTCCTGAATTATTAGTAAATGTTATTCCGCCTGCTGCAATAATAATTGCATCGCCTACATTAAAGTTGTGTGTTCCAATGTTTAATATCAATCCTCCGGATACAGGAAGATATGCTACTGCTGTTGGTGTATATTGTGCAGCGTTTGCTATCTTATTAGTTATGTATGCACCAGCTTCTTTTTGTATGTATGCTTTATTAGAATTTAATAAGCTATATGCGTTTGGAAAAAGGTTATCGTTTGCTCCGATACCAGGTTTAAATACATAATTCTTTATTTGCGTCTTTGCCATATTTTATAATCCAAATGCTATTGCTAGTGATAATGATGTACTATCTACGTATTGTCTGTTAGTCATACTAGTATCCGTTGTGGGCAAACTAGCTACTGTTCCTGAAGTAAACGCTGCTGTTGACGGGGTAGTTGCGCCAATTACAGTGTTATCTATTGTACTGTTATTTATAGTAACAGCAAGGCCAGTAGAATTTAATTCACCTAATTTTATGTTATCAACTTGAAGGATAACTTTATTTGTTGCGTTTAGTTCTAAGTTAGTTAAAGAACTTAGTCGGGGTATTCCTAACCCTGATATATTTAATTCGCCGCCGATGTAAAAGTCTTTTTCAACACTTGCTCCGCCAGCTATAGTAACTGCTCCTGTAGTTGAGCTAGTAGCGTTAGTAGTTGAATTAACATCTATAGTACTAAATTGCCCAATAGGATCTATTACATTAATTGTTCCGTACACGTTGCCGATGGCATTGCCGTAGTACAACACATCAGGAGTACCTAGTGCTACATTAAATGTTAATGTTCCTGTTAATTTTCCCTGAGCATCTGCTCCTGTTGTAGAGTCTTGGTATACTAAACCTGTATTATATTTTGTACTAGGTAATGCACTATAAATAGTAAATCCTAAATTAGGCACAGTTAGTCCAAATTTATATGAACCAGCCCTTGCTATAGTAATTGTAGGATTACTTGCTGCGTAACCAACTATTGTAAAGGCATTATTTAACTCGCCAACAACAAAGTCAACAATATCAGATTCTGAGGGCGCTGCGCTTGTGATAATTGAGGTTGCAGTAATGTTTCCTTCATTATCAACTGAGAACCCAGGCGCCTTAAAACCGTACTGTGATTCAAATGGTGAATTGATTACTGCCATTTATATTCATCTCCTATATGTTATTTATCTGATAACATACTTAGACTATTAGCGGAGTTTGCGTGTGAAAATACTGTGCAGTATGAATAACTTTTGTGCCTGAATAATCTTGTGCAAGGATATTATTTTCTTCGTCAGCTACAACTATTACAGGATTTAATATTATATCCACATAACTATCATTAACAGTAGCAGTTATAGTTAATATATCATTTAGTGTATTATTTCTAGCATATATTACTATACTTGCACGATCTCTACTAGCAGTAACTAAAACTTTAATAATTTCTTTGTTGTCTACATTAAAGTCAGTACTTATAGTATAATCTACACTAGCAAAGTCGCTAACATGCCACCTATCTAGCAGTGTGTTAGTATACACTTGCTTCCAAGGACCGTTATGACTGGTTCCTGAATTGCCTTTAAATAGCAATGTATTCTGTAACCCAGCTGTTAAATACTTTTTTAAGTTCTGCATTAGATGCTCCTATTTTTAGTATTTATCAGTTTTTTACTGTAATTAACTTACCATGTTCTGGAAGATACAAATATTCAATTTTACAGTCTTCTAATGTACGCATAGCATCGTCGAGTGTTTCTACAAGAGGTTCGCCACCTAAGTTAAAGCTAGTATTAAAGATAATCGGACATCCAGTCTTTTCTTTAAATGCTTTAATAATATCATAGTAATGCGGATTCTGTTCACGTGTAACTGTTTGAATTCTGCAAGTTCCATCTATGTGAATAATAGCAGGAATCTTTTCTTCAATACCTGGCTGACAATTCACAGCATACATCATAGTAGGTGAATCTTCCATGCCACGTAGATCAAACCATTCATGCACATCTTCAGCTAGAATAGATCCTGCAAACGGTCTAAAGTATTCTCTATCTTTAATTTCGTTAACAAAGTCTTTACCGTCTTTAAATGTAGGATCAAACATTAAGCTTCTGTTGCCTAATGCACGAGGACCATTCTCTGAACGTCCTTGAAAGTTTGCAACAATATTTTTACTAGTCATTAACTCTACAACATCAGCATGTGTTGCATCAGTAACTTCTGCATTATACTTTGCAGCAATATTATCAATATCATTATGTGTGTAACTTAACTTAGGTCCTAGGTATACATCGTTTTCTCTAGGACGAACGTTAATATCTCCAGTAATGTTATGGTACCATAAAAGTGCTGCGCCCATAGCTGTACCTGCATCGTTGGATATAGGTTCTACATAGATGTTAATACCTTCGTCTTTAAGTGCTTCAAGATAAAAATAGTTAGCAACACAATTTAACCCATAGCCACCACTAATTACAACGTTTTTATTACCAGTAATTTCCACTGCGTGTCTAATTAGATCAACTACTGCTTGTTGGCTTTCAGTTTGAACAGCATATGCCATATCTCTTCTATTTTGTAATAAAGTTACATCATGACTGTTATGATCGTTTAATGTATCATACATATTAGCATTTACAACTGCTCCCATTGGATAACGAGGAACAATTAAGTTTCTGTTAGTAATAGGAACAGGCAAATCATTTTTATCCATTATATCTGGAAAAGTATCATTAGGTTTACCATACGGAAATAGTCCCATAGTCTTTCCAGCTTCAATACTAGTCCAACCGCAATATTCTGTTACAGCTTCATACGCTTTAACAATGCCAGCTCGTTCGCCTATACTAACAGCAAATGTTGCATTGTTTTCCCATTCGCCTGCTGAGAATTCTTTAACGTATTGTGCAACTAGCATATCTCTAGTACCTAGCGTCTTGTGCATTGTTTTAATTTCTGCTGGGTAATTACATTTATAGATACTTTCTGTTTCCCAGATTGTCATATTTTCTTCGCCTACTTGCAGAGGAAAAAATGTGCCTGCACCGTCTACTATCAACGCAGTCGCTTCTTCAAAACCACTACGATAAAATGCTAATCCGGCATGCATTTTATGATGGAACATTGCCATATCAATAACTTGCGGATGCGGACCTTCTTTAAAATGTTCTTTAATTAGACCTACTTTTCTTGCTAATCCACTATACACATCTTCGCCTGTGTAATCTAATTGTCCAGCAGAGCTAAGGGTAGTAGTATGCGATATAGCCAAATAATCTAGTTTATCAGTATAGTCTAATATTTTAAGCATACTTGCTAACGGACCACCGTCATATTTTCTTCTAGTAAGGCGTTCTTCTTCTATAGAAAATATAATCTCACCATCTTTCATTAGACAAACGCCTGCGTTATGTCCTCTTGCTATGCCCGCAATCCACATTGGGTCTTTTTTCATTTTAATATCCTCTATAAGATTTTTGATAATTTTTTAGTGTTATACTTGCTAGTTCGCCAAAGTCGTCTATACTTGTAAAATCTCGTTGTAAAATTGTACAATCTTTGACCCAAAGTTTTTGATTTTCGTTAAGTTTAGCATTATCTAATCCTAGCGTAGGTTTTAATTTATTATATAGCCAATCTATACTTAGATTAAGCGACGGATGTGGGTCGCACCATTTTTCTTTTTCGCCAGCATCTAGCCACCAATACATTTCGTCTAGTCGTTCCCAGCAAAATGGACCAATAGGATCTACCCAATTAAATTTATCATTCCAAATTTTATCTTTGTATGGCAAAAATTCTGGATATGAATCCCACAAACCTATTGAGCTTGATGATTCATTATATCCTGGATCAACGCTAATATCAGATCCAAGTTTAGAAATGTCAGCAAGAGATGTCATTGCCCACTTGCATCCTGTATTCTCTAATGCAAGCTGTGTTGAATGTATTGCATTTAATGTTAGCATTACATAAGACTGTTCGTCAAAAAAGTTTTTCTGCCATTGCTTATCATATTTCTTTACGTTTAAATAATTAAATATACTGCCTTTAGTCTTCCAACCTGCTTCTTTATCTGGACCATCAGTTAAGTATTTAAAAGTATGAAAGTCATGACGTAAGTGCGTTGTCCATTGAACTACAATTATATCTTCAGGTGTTATATTATTCTTTACAATACATTCTATTACTCTATTAGCAATACATACATTGCCTCCACCAGATACCCCCCAGTTTTCAAAATGGTCAAATTCTAACCCTAGTAAGTCGCTCCACATTGGCCAAGTATACTTACTAAAACTACATCCAAAAGTAAATAATCTAGACATATATTTTAACTTGTTCCCTTTATTGCAGTATTAACTTCTTTAACAATTACTTTTTCAATTTTATCATTCATTGCCATCATACCTTCGTTAACTCTATCTGAGTATTCGTCAGTAGTAATTCTAATTGGACTATACACTCTTTCGCCTTCGCCCATATCTAATATTTTAAATGTTGGTTCGTTAGGATAAGATACATTTTCTTTAAATGTACTTCCAATAACTACAGTTGCTGGAATCTTTAAAGAATACGCAAGATGTTGTCCTACACTATCACAACCTAAGAAATGATCTGTTTGACTAATAATAGCTGACCAAATACGTAAATTAATACCTTGAGGAATTGCAACTTGTTCTGTAACTCCGTGTTTTGAAAATTCAATAGCAATTTCGCCCATAAAGATTATAGCGTATTCTTTAGATAATGTTTTAACAAGATTAACAACAGTGTCGGGTTCAAAGCTTCTTCCGCTAAAATCAGATATTGTGCCTTTTTCTTCAAACACACCTCTACCAAATGGTTGAAAAACAATCGTCTTTGTTTTTCCAGTTTTCTCTTTAACATCATCACAAACTTGCTTAGCCATTAGTGTTTCTTGCTTGCTAAGTTTAATTTTTGGTTTTTGAAGATCTCTTAATCCCTTGTTGTTTATTGCAATATCATATGCTTGTGACAAGTTTGCTTTTTGATTATAATATTCCCAAACTCTATAAGGCTCTGGACTAACTAATTCCATATCTTTAAGTTTATCTTCAAACAAATTCTTGTGCCAAGCATCATATGCCTTTGCGTGTAGTAACGGATGACCTTTATAAAATTCAGTATCACCTTCGCATACTACAATAAAATCATTGTCGGGATTTTCTTCTGCAAATTTTTCTAATGCAGGAATACTGCATACTACACGGCCAGCGCCGCCATTAATAAAAAAAGCTTTATTTCTAGACATTATCATTCCTATAAGTATTAAACTAGCTGTTAATTAGTTGTTATAAAGTATTTATAGGGTGTTATGATAGTGTGTACCGGTTCTGAATCCAAAAAAAAGCACAGTATAAAACTGCGCTTTTTTATTTTATAATATTAATTTACTACGCTAACGGGTTATCTTTAGGAGTTATTTTAAATGCCTTAACAGTTTCTATTTTTGTTAAATTAAATGTTGCTCCAGTTCCTGTTGGTGTACCAGTATAAAACACATCATTATATGTACCAGCTTCTTTGTGATATTCATAAGCTGTTCCTGTTGTCTTAGTAACTGCTGTAATTGCTCCGGTGCCGTCTGCAACTGCACTAACTGTAACTAATATATCCGGTGCTGATTGTCCGTTTTTAAATACAGGATCACTTATTAGCATACGGTCGCCTACTACATAACCTGTTCCAGCTGTTCCAATTATAACGTCCCAGTTAGCTCCAAATGTTACTGGAAAGTCTCTAAGATATTGTTTATATGCCGTTACTTGATTTAATAAAGCAGTTGGCAAATCATCCGATGCTGTTCTATCAGCAGCGTTAAGCATGTTGCTTCTAAGGCCAAGTAGCAACTGCCAGTCTGTTGGCGGTGCTTTTAGTGGTAACGGTTGAACAAATGATTGATTAGATCTGTCATACTGTATTTCTGCTACCTCGTATGTATTCTCAGGTAAAACTGGATCATATGTAATAAATGGATCACTGTTTGCTACAATCTCTGTTGATATTGGTAAGCTGTCAATGTCAAAATCATCTTTTTCTAACAAAGAACAAACTAGTGTGTCACTGTCACAGTTTATCTCAATTGCATAAGAATCAGTGTTTGAATCATTATATGTTTCAAACTGTTGTTCAGTAATACTACCACTAGTTAATTTATTAGTTGCTGCATTTACAATTGCAAATTTCTTTGCAGGACCAGTATACGTCAATGTTCCAGTATTAGCAGCATCACCTAATGTTTGTGAGTATATCTCATCTGCTAATGCATATGTAAATTGTTTTGTAATGTCTGTCATAATTTATTTCCTATTAATAGTATACTACGTAAACCATGCCGCCGCCGCCTGGTGAACCGCAACAGCAGCCGCCGCCCATAGTTTGTGAACTAAGGCCGCCACCGCCTGGGAACATTCCGAAACCGTTGCCGCCACCGACTGCACAACATCCGCCATAACCCATTCTGAAGCCGCCTGCTGTGTTTGGTGCATTTGCAGCTACTTGATATCCATCATTGATACAATGTTGTGTAGGATGTGCGCTGCCAGTAACTCCTGGGAAGTAAAAATCTACATTACTACCTATTCCACCGCAGCAATAACATTGTGAACAACAGTCATAACAATTAGTGTAATAAAAACATCTCGTCTCAACGCTTACACAATGACCGCCGGGAATTTTAGCTTCCCATGTACCATTGTCTAGTGAACATACAAATGAGCAGCATCCGCATATTCCGCCTGATTGACCACTTGCAGTACAACAGCCTGAGCCTGCTGCACAAATTCTTATCTGTTGTCCTGCAACAACGTTACAACTTTTAATACCATAGCCACCTGCACCAGATCCACCACCCTGTCGGCAACAATTGCCGCCACCGCCGGATCCGCCGCCGCTCCACATTTCAAAAATTGCATGTGTTACGCCTGTAGGTACTGTCCACAAACAACAGCATCCGTTGTTACTTGTTGATGTTGTGCTGGTATTGAATACTGAAAAGTCTGCTGGTACAAGTGATGTACCGTCTTCGTATCCAAATAATAAATCTCTTAATAATGTTGCCGCCATTTTAAATTATTCCTTTTATGTTACCACTGGATAGTAAATTGTTATTAAGCCACCTGCTCCTGGCGCACCACATCCTGCTTGCGTACTATGCGATACTGCGCTTGCGCCGCCACCGCCTGGCCAATGAGGATATGAGCCAGCATACATGCCGTCACTATGGAAACAATACATTCTTGTAATTCTGTTTCCGCCATTTGTAAATGGTGCTGATGGCATTGAACCCCATGAACTTGATGCACAGAATGAACTACCTTTAGCTGATCCACCAACGCCGCAAAGTCCCATACTACCTGTATAGCTTCCGCATTGCTGTGTTGGGCAACCAGTGTAAGCACATCCTTGTGAGAACTGACACCGAACATATCCTGATCCGCCGCCTGATGCACATACTTGTACTGCTCCGCCACTAATAGATACAAAGCTCGGATTACCTACGCATCCCTCACATTTATTTTGGCTACAAACTGTTGAGCCAGCAGCACATACAGTG
>Ga0209815_1001217_pt1 | contig 17480 bp, 8 predicted proteins | sample CoawatmetaG00DNA_FD_187507 | JGI IMG/M metagenome (GOLD analysis project Ga0209815, IMG submission 187507) | Marine microbial communities from the West Antarctic Peninsula - Coastal water metaG002-DNA (SPAdes) (version 2) | ecosystem: Environmental > Aquatic > Marine > Coastal ...
CTAGCTTCTAGCTTTTCTAACTTGTACTTAACGTCGACTTTGATACGATCTCGCTCTGATTTTAACTCTTTAACTACTTCACGGTTACTAGTTAGTATCTTGAAAATATCTTCAACTTCAGAGATATTATACTGCTCAAGTATAGTAGTTGCTTTCTGTATCTTCTCTTTATTCTCTATCGCAACAGCTTCATCAGAGTGTAACCTGTTAGTTATTTCTTCTACTTGAGTAACAAAGCGTGCATGCTGGATTTTCATCGAATCAAGATCCTCATTAACTGACTCTATTTCTATTATTTTAGATTGAAGTGTTGTAATACGTTTATCTAAAGTATTTATCTTACCTGTTAATGAACTAGAAGATTTTTTAACCTCTTGCTTACGTTCACGCTTTATCTCAAGCTCTGTCTCTGCATCTGCTAATTGCTGTGTAAAGTCAGTCTTTTTAAAGTCCTTTAATAATGCACTTACATCCTTTATTTCATCATTAGCTGCTCTCCATAGATCATCAAATACCTTTATATCTAAGAATTGTGCTAATAAATCTTTACGTTCTGATTGAGATTTATCTATAAATCCTGTATTATTATTTTGTAATGATAGTGAGGTTAAAATAAAGTCTTCAAAGTGTCCTACATGTGAGCTGATATTCTTATTGGTATCATATCTAGCTTCACCATTAAGTGACACTTCACTGCCTTGCTCATCAAGAGTCCAGAAATTCACTTTGACAGAATATTTACCCTCCTTCCAACCCTTAAGGCCTTTGCTTCCATTCCGTTCTATAAAATAGTCTTGACCATCTATCTTAAAATGTAACTTACAATGAAATGTAGTCTTCTCACTATTCATAACATCTCTAGCTTGAGATGACCTACTACATTTATCAAATAAACAATATGTTATAGCGTCCAGTAATGCACTTTTTCCTGATGCATTAGGCGCAAATAATCCATAAACACCTTTCATGTTAGTAAAATCTACAGAGTTATCTAAACCGTAGCTGAACATATTACTGAATTCAAACTTCACAGGCTTCCATGTTAAATTTCTGAATACATCTACTTGCGGTATTGTGCTGTTTAATTCTTTATTTATTTTTTTAATAGTTTTAATAGTATCATCTTCTAGGACAAAGTTACGCTCTAGATAATCGACTATTAATTTATTTTGATAATTAGTATCTCGAACATCACCTAGCCCTGCATCTTTAGCATTCCTATCACCACTTCGCTGATCTGATAATCTATCCGTTCGTATGATAGCCACATCCTTTAATTTAGACGTCTTACGAATTTTAGTTAAGATTTTTTTAAGCTGAGATTCTTCCGTTTTACACACTTTAATACGTAACCTAGGATATTTAGGCATTACTATCTCGTCTACTATTTTACCGTCATGTATTTCAAGAGTTACATAAGCATAATCGTTTTCAATGATCCTATATTCAGGTTTACGATTTTTTACATCCCATAATATATATCCATGATTAGTAGGGTGTTCACCCCAATTCTGACATACTAGAGAACCTGCGTACGCAATAGTTTTTGCTTTGTTAAGGTATTGTTGCTTGTGTATATCACCGAGCAGGACCATGTCGTATCCGTTAAATATATCCGAGGTAACTTCACCTGGTAACTTAAATCCAACGTCAGTAGTTGCATTTTCAACTGAACCGTGGTATAAAGCTAATTTTGTTTTTTCTGTTTTAATATTTTTAGATAGTATATAATCCTCCGGTTGATCGAATACAGACATTACATTGAACACACAATCAGCTATCTCATAAGTACCATTATCTTTTAGATAATAAAAATTATCTAGATTAAGTGAGTCAACTATAGGTGATAGTGCATCTAATCTACTTTTATTATTTAGATTGCAATCATGATTACCTGCTATAAGAATTGTAGGTGCTATATTACTTAGCTTAGTAAATAAATCACTCATCATCTCGATAAGTTCAGGACTCATTTCTGTCTTAGCGTGCGCTATATCCCCAGCTAAGTATATTAAAGAATTCTCTGGTAAGTTATCTTTTAGATCTTTATACAATTTCCTGAATACCTGCTTATACTCTTTATGACGTCTTAAGTTTCGTATATGAACATCAGCTATATGTGCTATATGCTTTATACTTTTAAATCCTACATCTATTTTATTCAAATCATTTTCTCTTTCATTTTCATCTCCATTAACTGATATGTGGTTAATGCTTTACTTTCGTGTATCACTGATGTAATCCTCGAAAAACCTAAATCGCTTGGATCCTCTTCCTGTAAATCAATTAAATTGACTGATACACCGTTGTTAATAAAATACTCACAGCTCTGTAAGGCTTTTGCTCGTGCATCTTTATCTAAAGCTATATTAATATGTTTAACGTTATTTTGAACTACAGCTTTTTTAAGTTTCTCTAATACTATCTTTCCAAAGAGTGGTATAGCGTTTCGTTTAACAGATAGTGCGTCAAATACACCTTCTACTACCGTTATTGGATACTCCCAATCTATATATAATTCGAACCCTATAATATCTTTAGATACTTTAGGATTTTTATGTTTAAATGTAGAGTCATTATAATAAGATCTACCAGTAAAGAAGTTTAATATACCATCTGCATCATAACTTGGAATTACTACCATTTTACTATATGGACCAGTCTCACAATACCCTATATTATATCGTAAGATATCTTCACGTGTTAAACCTCGTTTTTTAAGATAGCTAAATGCATTCCAAAATTCCGGATTACTGCTCTCAACCTGTAGGAATGATTTAAACTCGATAGGTAGTGATAGTTCATCATATGTTTTCTTTGCGGTAGTTACAGGGGTGTATCCTGTGAGGTCTTTTAGTTTTTCAAAATGCATCGTAGAAGCTTTTAACTTCTTAAATAGGTGATATATACTGCGCCCTTTCACTCCACACACCCAGCACTGCCACATCTGTGTACGTAAATTTACTTGCAATTTCTTTTTCGAGTGATGACAGAATGTGCAATTAAATGCTACTTCATCATTCTGCAGCGATCTACCTCTGCTAAGTAATGACTCGAGGAGTATTTGAAGTTTTTTAAGCATATAATAATATACGAAAAAAATAACTAACTACAAACGTTATTTACGGTTTTTTTCTTTATACCATTTAACTGGTATACTTTTATCCGCCCATATAATATTATTTTTTTCACAAAAATCTGCGTATGTAGTTTTAGAACCCTTCCTAATTTTACCTTTAGAGTTTTGAAATACTAACCTAATATCTAGCTCAGGGTGTTGCTTTTGAATAAGCAAATGCTTTTTACGATCTTCTAAAACCCACCTACCTTTAGTCTCTACTAATATACCATTAGGTAAAGTAAAGTCGATTGTATATGTATGATTGGTTTCTGGTTTAATGTAAGGTATCACGGTTACTTCATATCTGAACTTTACTCTATCCTCCGTAAGCTGTTCTGAAACTCTATGTTCGAATCCGCTTCGATAACCATGCTTGATTGCGTTAGCTCTTGCTTTTGAAATTTTTCTTGCCATAACTTATTATAGATAAATAGTAATATTATTTGTCAAACTTAACTATAAACGTCATATCAACGTTTTTTAGCTTCTGTATAGGTCGTGCTAATTTTGCAACTGCTAATAAACGTCCGAAATCATCATATAACCCAATTGTTGTTACATACGGATTAAATATAGGATCTTTTGCAAAATCTGCTAATTCTTGAACTGATAATACATCAGCACACTTACCGTATAAAATCTTCCGTGCAGTTGGATTGGTTGTTAAATTAAAATCAGATGCTTTTGTATGACATTTGATCTGTTGCTCATACAACTCTCTAGTATTTTGGAATTTTAATTGAAAGTTTTTACTAAAAATTGCTTGTGAATTATTACCTACCGTTGCTGTACCAGAGTGTAATGATCCTGAAAAATACATAGGATACTGTGTATTGGTGAGTGCAACAATACCATGCTCGTAAAATACGTTACCTACCACATTCGTTTGATATGCAGTTGGTGAGGTAAAATTATTATCGTATAAAGATAGTATTTCATCTGATGTTAGTGATGTATCATAAAATCTTAGCTCATCTATTGATCCACTAAATGGATTCTCGGGTGGCATGAAATTGCTTTCAATACTTGTTATATTTTTTGATCCTGTTATCCATGCTGTACCTTCATCTCCAACAAATACATCAGATATATTATCTGTACATTTTAAGGTATCTTTGCTTTGCCCAACTAATTTACCATTTATCCAGATAGATATGGTATCTTTATGCTTTTGAATAATAACATGGTTATCGATATATGGTTGTAAAGATATATTAGACTCTACTAGTGTTGTATTTATTCCATCAGATCTACGGAGTACAATAGTATTTAACGGAGCGCCATCTTTATAACAACCAGTAGTATTAACTGGTAATCCATCCTTCTCATATGAAGTATTCTTTAACTGTATATGGTACGGGTATTCCTTCTTTTGATCAGGTCCTTGTAGTTTAACATCAAAATTAACTCCATTAGCTGCATTTTTTAATGTTTTAGATCCTAATCCTGATTTAGTTAAGAGTGTTATATAATCGACTCCTGCTGATGATCCAGAGTGTATATTAACGCAGTCTTCAGATGTACCTCCTGCACTACCACCAATCCCAGTTGTAGCAAAAGGTGTAGATCCAATAATAGTATTTACTCCTGGTATTTGCTGTTCTGGTATTTTTATCCAAAAGCTTATAGCAAATCCATCTTCACTTCCAAGATTTAACTTACTGTGATGGGGTATTCGTATACTACCACTATTATTAAACTGCGCACGTATTCCAGTGTTTACGTCTGTTTGATAGAAGTTTACACTATCGTATGTTTTTATTGAACCACTAGGAATCATTGAGGCTATACCTGGCATATACTTAACTTTATCAGATACTGCTTCATTTTTATATATAGAATAATCTTTAATATATGTAGTTCCAAACCCATCATGTAATTTATAGTCACTAGATTTACTAACTTGACCTTCAATAGTATATAGTTCATTAAATCCATAATACCCTACTAATTTTTTTGGATTTGCAAAGGAAGATGAATTTATACTGCGATCGATAATATTACCATATCCATCATCTACTAAGTTAAATGATGCGGTTACAGGGGGAGTTCTATCAAGCTCCATCGCTGGATGTTTATATAAATTTGCTAGCTGTGTATCGTTTACAGCTGATTCATAAAATCTTACATCATCAATAGATCCTGTGAATGCATTTCTTAAAGTAGTAGCGGTTGAGTTATTATTTACAGCTCCTTGGGCTACAGATCCTGATGCGCCTATGTACATGTTTCTAGAATACTGTATCGAACTTGTTACTGATCGTGAAGTTAAATCTGCCCAATGACCAGGATCAACTGACGCAGTAGCATATCCTACCTTTTTAATATATTTGAATCCTGAATTTTCACTTGGATCTGGTCTGTATATCCTAAGGGTAGTTTTAGCTGCATCTCCCCATGCTGGTAACTCTTCGTATTGTGAGCCTGATGTACCTGTTGATATTTCTCCTGGCCAAAATTCCTGTGTTACTGATACGAGGTTCCATGAACCAGTTGCTAATCCAAATCCATCTGATACAGCTTCAGCTGAAGCAGATGTGGTGCAGTTGCTGCCAGTAGCTCCAAAAAACATTTGGATAGGTAATATACCTTTACTATTACTAACATCATACGAACTAGTTAACATATTTAATTCGAAATAAGAGTTCCTATCCCTAGTCAATATTGTACTTTGACCAGGTGCACCTGTTACATTATTAGGCATTGCGTTCCAATCTGGTGGTTTTACCCACATAGTTACAGTATAAGCAGGCATACCAAATTTATAATTAACATTAGCATCTGCGCCTTCGTTAGGATTAATAGATTCCCACCAGTTACTAGGAGTGACTCCTTTAAACGCAACAGAGTCTCTAACAAGTAACCCGTTACCGACATTATATACTGTATTATTAATTTTTGTAGTGCTTTGTACTTTAAACAGCATGCTACCTGTCCCTACAGCTCCTGAAGAGGATCCTGTAATTACCATTGTGCCTGGTGCGGTAGATGTTCTTGCGTCTGCGAGTGGGTACGTATCTTCATTATCATTGTACCTAGATTTAGATGTTTCAAACTTCCAGTGATTAGAGATTTTAACTGGTAGATCGTATGTAGTATATGGTATACCAGAGCTTGATACATTACGCTCTCGATCTATCTTCATACTCTCTACATAATAATCTGTAAAGTTTAGTGATCCTGATTTTATTTTAAGATCAAATAAAGGTGATGGTATTGAGATAATATGAGCTTTTGCTTGAAGATCCCTAGATTCTCGTTCTGGTAAATTACCTCCGAAGTTTTCTGAGGGTTTATCTACTCGTGAATAGTATAAATGCTTTGCACTATCATAAATAATTGATTTATATGTACCGTTTGGATTCTTTTCTTCTAAGTCCAGGGCTTTACCGCGAATGGCATCTCCAAAACTCCAAGAATGATAATTTGCACCTAGAATTTGAACCCCATAACCGCATCCGCTGCCAGAATAATTATACGAATTAATAGTATAATTCTTATGCGCATTAAATGTTGTAATGCTTACATGCGTAATTTTATTTATTTATAATATATAGAACCCTCTATAATAAATATAGAGGGTTAATATAGTTAGGAAAAAAATCTAAAGTTATTGGTTTTAGAAATCAAGTTTTACTTTTATTAAAGCTTCTCTGTCAAAAGATTTAAGTAATGGTTTACTTAACTTTGCAGTTGCTAGTAATTCCTGCTTGTCATTATACATTCCAACTGTTGTTATATATGTTTTTGGATCATTAATCATTGATGCATGGTTTATTGCGCCTAATGAACCGGTTGTAAATGTTGGATTATTGCTAAAATTATAATCTGCATTTTTTACTCGTATATAATAGAAGGTTGAGGTAACTTCTTCCTCATTACGTGCTTGAAAACCATAATCTGAATTATATGCAGCTGCTCCTGATATTGCAGCTAGAAATTTACCATTCATATCATTTCCTGTGTTAGATGCTGTGTATGAATTTCCTAGATCGTTTACTATACCTCGCTGTTTTAATCTTCCAGTATTAAGAACTATAATACCAAGATCAGGGTAGACTAACCCATAACCACCTTTTGCATAACCATTAGCTGAAGTGGGTGTTGTATCTGATTTAAGTTCGCCATTAGCTATCGTACCACTTACAACATTATAAACTCGCTTACCATCTAGAATAGTAGCACTTGCTCCTCCACTATTATCAATAAGTTTTGTAATTGTATCTCCAGCTCCATTGGTCATTGAATCTTGACCAGTTAAATGACTACCACTTAAACATAGTTCCCAGTTACCTGGATCTAGTTTTTCTTTTAATCTACCTCTTTGGAAGTTTATTACATGAATGTGTTCTGAATTAACAGAGCCATCAAATGTAAAGGTTGTATCACCAGGAGCTAATACTAAATTTTTATATTGAGTATAAATTGCTTTAGTTGGAAAATCCTCATTAGTCAAAATACTACTACTACCATGCTTATGACCATATGCTACTGCAAATTGTACTGATGATCCTGCTGCATTTGATCCACTATTATATACATCATAATAGTATTTACCTGAATTAGATCCCGTTTGAGCTGATGATGTATGGAATGTTGTTAACTCACCTGTTCCACCAGACCATAACCCTGCAGTTACAGTCTCTTTTCGATTTGTAATTATATCATTACCAGCGTCAAATCTTGAATATATTTTACCAGTTGTAGTTTTTTGAGCTAATGCATCTCGCTCTATTACAATTTGGTTAGCTAGTTTTTGAGCTTCACGTATAATTGCTCCTCTAGCTGAATCTGCAGCTGATGGTAATCCATCTGCTTGACGCTTTTCTTCTTGTAACTGATTCTTTATCGCCTCAATTTCAGCGAGTTCTTTTTGTATTTGTGCTTTAGTTTTTTTAGCCATTTTTTTATTTCCCTATAATTTACAGGTTACCGCCTGATGTTGCAACTTCTTGTTTATTAACCTGCACTTGGATTGTTGCTCTTCCACCCGTCTCGTTTCCAATAATAGTTAATGTAGCTACCTTGTTTTCTAGTGGTTGATTTTTTGCAACTACTCTAAAACTGAATCCTACTGCAGTAATTGATTGAGCAGACTCATCATCTCCTACGAATGTTGGTATAGTTGCTCCTTGCATCAATAAACTTCTTACAGCTGAACCAACTTCCAGAAATGCAACATCACTATTTGATAATATTGCTGTATACCCTAGTGTTGAGTTACCACCTTCAAAATTAGATGTATTAGGTTTAATATCAACTGCATCACCTCCCGCAACTAAAGTTACAGAAGACTGTGGTACTGTAATTACTGGTATACGTGTTGTGTTCTTTCGCAGTGTTACGAGTTTATACTTCATAGTTTGCGTTTCATCAGGTATAGCTTCTATAAGAGGCATATTATCAATAGCTATTCCGTAATAGTTAGTACCCAATGAGTGAGCTGGATTCCATAAATCGTAATCGATTTCATCATCAGCTAAAGCAAATTGTGTTATTTTAAAATCATCAGCTCCTTTTGCTAATATTTCACGTCCTTTCTTTGTTAAGATCGCATCTACTGTGATCGATGTATTGTCTAAATATCCCATGTTATTCCCTTTATGTTATTGTGTCTTTAATAAATATGATTATATTATAAAAATTAACGTTTTTTATTCAATACTTAAGTTTCCACTAAATCCTGCGTCAGAACTGATTAACTGATTAGGATCTCCCAGTGTAAACGATACAACTGGCCCATTATCTGGAGTTGAAGTGCTATCCATATTAAATCCTGGCCCACTTAACTGTGTTCCACTATATTTCATTCTCTGTAATCCTGATGGACCTCCAAGATTGTAGTCAGAAACCTCTGCTGGTATTAGTGATTTACTGGTTGCAAACAGATTAACTGAACTACCATTCTCATACGATTTACCAAAAGAAGCACTAGCAGCATGACTGCCATAGAAATATACATTAGTCATCCGAGTTTCTGATGTTCGTTGTGCTTTTATAAACCTTAAGCTTCCTGATGTTTTCCATCCCGGTGTCTTTACAGGGATATATGCTCCATTAGCTTGTTTATGTAGTCCCTTAAAGCTGTAAGGTGTGCCAGTTGTTTGATTACCTATTATAATTGTACCTGCTATATCAGCTAATGGGGAGTTAGTTTGATGAGAGGGTACGCTACTGGCATTATGTTGTACTATACCTGGAGACCCTTTTGGAGCAGTTTTTATCGGATCAGATGATAGTACTATTATAGGTGAACCATCGTATGAGCGTATCCGACCATCAATTGTAATTGAATTTGGCTTATGGTCTATTAATTCAACTGGTATATGTTGCTGTGGTACACTAGTTAAATTTAATATAGAATTACCTCCAGGTAATTTAGGTGCTACTGTTCCTGTAGTTGTTTGAGGTTCTAAAGCAAATCCATATTGAACTACCTCAGGTTCAGAACAGTTTATCCTTGTCGGTGCTGCTGCTCTTGCAAACGATGCTGCATCTATCGCAATATTTTGCGGTTTGGTATCTCCAGATACGCGTAGTCTACCCCGACTAGCAGCTTTTGAGCGCTCTAAAAAGTGTGGCTGTATTACAACACCTAAATCAGGATTGGATCTAGCTGGAAGGTATTTTTTTAACATTGTAAATAGAGACATATCATACAGCTTTAATTGATTCAGGTAGGCTGCTTTATCATTATCTTTCTCATACTTGTTAAAGTATACTCTATTCAAGCGCTGTAACTCAGTGTATTTATCGTCATAGGCTTCCTGTGCGTCGCCGATATAATCATCTAACCTTATACCACCTAAGTGATCAAATATATCTTTATTGACCTGATCAGTTGGTGAAAAGTATATACCTAAACTATTACTATCTAGTGCAAATTTGTTTGAAGCTGGTTTTTCAGCTCGTGTCATTGGGCATAGTTGATTTATTAAAGTGTTTTCTTCGTGTCGTATTTTATTACTAGTATAATTGTTCGGTCCTAACTCAGGAGTATCTATATACCAAGATTCTTCAACAAAATCGTATTGACGTGAGTTAGGATAATTGTGTGCTGAACCGGATAGTATAAACGCTCGATTAGTATCCCAGTACCCGTATTGCTTCTTCTGGTTAGGATGTAAGCTTAAAATATCAACTGATGCAGATGAGGAGCTTAGACCCTTACTTCCAGAGTAGTGAATCGTATTATCACTCAATGGTAATCGAAGTAATAATTCATTGTATGTATCTGTGCCGTTATTAGATGCATACAGCTCAGGTGCTAGTGTGTGAGTTCTTAGAGTATCTTTCGATATTGGGTTAGCATAATAGCGTAACTCTTGCATAGATCCATAGAATTGTTGACCGAAGACTCCATTAATTGATTCAGCATAATCAGAGGTTTTGCTAGATGTAACATACCCACCTAAATATGCTTTCTTTGAGTTTTGTAAGCTACCCGACCATGAGTTATTTATAGATGATGATAAAAATCCACTATCTTGTCCTCCTTCAGATCTACTTGCAGTCACACGCAGACTACAAGATAAGTGTTGACCTATTGTTCCATACTCACTACGCATAGCCACTAATTCATACTCAAATGCACTACTACTATGATAATTACCTGCCGCTCTCCTGTTTAGTAGTAATGTCCACCAACCTAATCCAGCCTCCTTACTGTTATCTATATCAAATATTTTCGCTTTTCCTGTTGATACTGTTTTGTATCCTGGACCAGAGGAGTTGCTTATACCGGAACTAGACATTACTAAGCTAAAATGACCGTATTGAGTTACGCCCTCTGGTTGTCCGTTAGTTTTTAATGCGGTGGAGTGACTTCTATGCATCACAATTCCCATATCATTATTAACCTGCCACAATGATTGACTGTATGCGGTATCTGCTTTTTGACTCGTTAAGTATTTACTTTCTGGCCATACTCTAAACTCTACTGCGTTAGGTGTAACTGCTTCAATAACATCATTTCCACCGATACTATACCTAACAGGGCTTACAGCGTCTATAGTTCCTTGATGTGGACCCCAGTAGGTTGATACTGATTGACTAGAAAAGTTTAATGTATACTTAAATCCACGCTCTTCATATAACGCTGATTGCTCACTTTTAACACTTGATCCGTACTCGTAAATAGGTAGAATATGCTCAGGTATACCGTAGCAATTAATCAATCCACGTACACCAATACTTGTACCCTTAGCTTTTAACAAAAATGGTAGATTATTAACTATTCGCTTCCAAATTTCTGCAGTTCTTTCTTTTGATGAGTGAGATCTCATAGAACCTGTAGTATTAAATTTAATCCTATGACCGTCACTATCTTTACCTAACCTATACTGCCAAAGATCTTGGTTTGGATCACCATCGATTAGATCCATACCGTAAGATTTAGCGACATGGTAAACTATATCGTCTGATAATCCAGCTCTGTTTATATATTGATTATTGTGATCTCTAGATTTTAAATGATTAAAATATCGTACGTATGACCACCAAATATCATGAGCTTGCCCTGTTAAATCTAAGAATCGCAAATATGTTTCATTATCAGTATCCCCTGAATCACCTATAAATTCTGGTGCGGTATGTCTTAGCATATTCTGATTTTGCTTATCGTACATACTTGCTGAGGTTATAGCGGTTGAATACCAATCACTAGCTGTTGAGTGTGTAACGTGTAAAAGTTCATAGCTAGGACCTGGCATAAATATACTGTGAACTGCCCAGTCAAATATCTGATCCTCATTCCAGGTGTAGTAGTCATCTGTCCATCTATCGTTCTTATATGAACCAGAGTATTTAGGAAATGGAGTAATAACAGACCTTGACCAATCATAATCACCACCACCATTAGATCCTGAGGTGGTTATAAATTTATCAGCTGAACCGCTCTCAAAATACAGCCATTTTTCAAAATCATCAAATTCATTTATAAGTTTTACCTTTTCATTAACCCATTTCTTTTGATACTCTTTTACATATCTAGAGCCGTGTGATCCAGTGTATTCATATATGTATACATCAGAGGTTGAGTAATCACTATAGTTGAACTTTTGTGCTTGTGTATCGTAGTGGTTTATTTGCTGTAATTTATACTTAAAGTTTTTTATACGTTGTTCTGCAGAACTAAAATGAATATAGTTTTCAAATACAGAATGGTCAATGTTTAAATGCACGCCATCAAGACTTGAACTATATGAATTTTCTATTTCAGACTTAACATCTGAATCTGCTCCTAGAAGCTCGTTATAGCTCTTATAATCCGTCTGTAATCGAGCAGTAGAATCTAGACATAAATCAAAATTAGGGGCAGCTATGTTATTACCTTCTAACGGTATAGGATTATCTAATATAACTCGATTAAGGACAGGTTGAGTTGCTTCTGCTATTAACCAACATAATGAATCTTCACTCAACCCTGTTGGTAGAGGTTTATACAATTTTAATAATATAGTATGTGGAGTATCTACATCATGTGGAAATATATCATCTATTAACCAGGATACAATAGTACTCTGTCTATTATATCCAAAATTTACCATCATATTTGTCCACAATGGGTTATTTGGTATAGCTCCTGGATTATTATATGGTCCAATTACTCCTGATGTTGCTTTTAGTTGCTCAAATCGAGCATAGAACTGTTCTAATTCTGGACTAGCTTGAGCTTCAGCGTCTTCGAATATAGTTGGAACTATTCTTACTTCCTTCCTATCTTTACTTATAGCATGTATTTTAAATTTCGGACCTACTGGACCACCAATCGCATCTCTGTGAAAGTTGTATGCTACTGTATATGCTCCATTAACAAGTTGTAAGTCATCTAAATCCTCTTTAATCTTAAGATTAATTTGAGGCATACTCTCTGTATCTGTATCTACTGTCCAGTTGGTTGTATTATGGTTTGAAAAAAGTCGTGTGTAATTAGGATCATACACATGATATTCAACTCGATCGAAAGTGCTTTTACCAAATACAGGGGAGAGCATGTAACCATGTGTTTGTCCGCCTAATGAGGTTAAATCAATATCTGAATAATATTGCGCTGATATCTGATCAGTAGCTTGTGCTATACTAGGCATATTTATGTATAATTCATTTGGCATTATAATTTCCCCACTAGTTCACTAAATGATGTATCAATTGTTTTTTTGTAATCCTCATATATAAATGCTTGACTTTGCAAGCTTACCTTTAGTATAGGTGAGTTAGAGCTTATAAGAATAGCTCCTGAATCGTTACGTGCTATTTTTGTATCAGTTGGTACATTACGGATAATAATATCCTGTGTACCTGTACCAACATCAACTAACGAGTTCAGGTAAGCTTGTTTATCTGCAAGATATGTAGGATCTGTTCCTCCTTGTATATAGTTTTTAGGATCTGGTTTCTTAGTTGGTTTTAAAATCTTCTGTATACTTACCGCTTCTTCTTCAACTGTTAATAATAGATCACTTTCCTGTGCTGCAGATGCTGGTCTGACAATCGGGTTTATAGCTTTTGGATTAACTAGCTCTCTAGTAGCTGTTAATTTTACTGTACTACCCTTAGGCATATTAACTACTCCTTCCTTTTCTACTAGTTCTGAAGGGATTTCAAATATAATTTGACCGTGTGAATCTAAAAATTTAGACATTGGTGGTATTGGTGGTAATATTGGGTCAAATCTACAGCTTCCATCATCTTCAGTTGCTTCTGAATTAAAGTTTAATGCGTTAATATCTGTACAACCTTTAACAGGGTCAGGTGGGAGATATTCGCAACTACTAGGATCAGTTATATTGGCTAGTGGATTAAAATTGGTAGCATCCGGATCCATACAGCCTTTGATAAAAAAATCTTCTAACGAGGTTGATGCGGAGGAGGTTGCAAATGCTTGTGCTGATAGTGAGGCGGAGAAGTTTGATGTATTAGAGATCTCTATTTGATTAATAATCTCGATATTAATATCTTGAGTTTTTATTGAATTTTCACAGCTTGCTTGTGCATCTAATACTAACTCGGTCGGTGTTATAGGTGCAACTGGTAGTATTATATCTGTTACTGGGTCAACAGGTGGTCGTTGAGGGTCTACTTTAATAATAACCTCGTCTACCACTTCATTTGACTCTTCTATAATCTTATCTACTTCTGCGGAAATGGATTGAGTAATAGGTGTTTCTCCACCAGTATTAGGAGATTGATTCTGTTCGTCAGACTTAAGACCTAAAAATGATTGTAGAGCTCTTGTGTTTGCAGCTGTATTGAATTTAGAGTTAGGTACTGGGATTGCCTGGACAAATGGAGGGAAAGATACAGGCGTATTATAGAATATTACTGGTGGCTCATATCCTGGGAAATGGCCACTAGTCATCCCTATATTTTGTGCTTGTGCTGGGCCCCATATTGCTGCAGCTGGATTCAATGGACCAAACTGCCCTGATATAACAGGGGAGGTTGCTTGTGTTACTGATCCTGGATTTGCAATATTTTTTGCTTGAGCTACTGCAGATAGTCCTGGAGCTGGATTTGCAGCTACTAATGCTTGCACTGCTTGACTTGTATTTGATATATTAGATGCCATTATCTTTTAACTTTAAAGTAAAAATTCTCGTCATATACTACTACTGATGAATCAGATTGTGTAACTTGGAAGCACATTTTGTAATACCGTTCTGGCATGAATGAACTCATTTCTAACCTAACATAATTACCACTGCTATCACAACTTAACTTTGTACCTAGACTACTATAAGGTATTACAAACTCCTCAGTTAAAGCGTCTTTTACACCATAATATGATGATGTTGGTAGAAATTTTATATTTTTATAATTTGATTGAGTTGAGAATGTTTTTACAGGATACCTATCACGACCTATTACCCTCAACATAGGTACCTCTTTTTGATTATATTCATGCTTTAAGTTTTTAAGATAAACAACACTTTGATCTGATGTAAGTTCGGATAACCCAGTTGAATCAAAAGATGAATCATCGTAAACCACCTCTAACCTCGGTTGATATACAGTGTTAGTTTCACGGGAGAAAAATCGATTAGTGCCATAATTAGTTGCATCTGTCTCTTGTGAACCTGAACGCATTATTATTAATCCATCGTTTGCTCTGCTTTCAGAAAGAAGGTACATAATAGATGGTGTTACATCCATCCTAACATCAGCTGATTCATGATCAAATGATTGAGTACCATAATATTCAGTATACCATGTTCCACCTCCAGTTACACTAGAGTATACCATACTAGAATCTAAATCTAATGATCTAGAAGTCCACTGTGTATCTTTAGTTGCTATATACCGTATTGAAGGATTTTGTTTATTTCTGTATACCCATGATGAGCCTAAACTATCAAACCCATTTAAACTTACAGGGTCTAATTTTCTACCAGTACCCGTCGTCCATGATTGAGATACTGGATATGCAATTAGGTTATACTTTATAGGTACCTCAGTAGTTTCAGTTTGATATAGATTTAGATAAAATTTAGGATTCAATATATCTCCAGCTGCACAGGATGCACTTACTGAGTCTAGTGGAAAATTTATTAAGATCCGTGATGTAAATACACCTGCTGAAGATGATACTTTTTGTAATTCTAGAATAGAATCTATACCGGTATTCATACTACCAGTTTTTTCATAGATCGATGTGTCTGCATCTGCATATATTGATTTAATCATAGTTTTCTCCTAGATACTAGTAACTCGCCCTTTAATGTCTGAGTTCGGAAATTTTACTTCAAAAATGCTAGGATCAAGTGATGGATATACTACATTATCACGAGTTGCTTGCTTAATATCATAAATATTACCAGAATAACCTTCGCTTGCATCATAAAAATTATAAAATTCTAACTTAGTAACACTCTGCACACCCATTACTGAAGCGAGTTCAGTGTAAAGGTCGGCAAGTATTATAGGTTGATTAATTTGCATATTATCAATGTGAAGTAATTTTTTTACTATATTAATACTTTTTACTAGCACTTCGTTACTGTTAAATCCAGGTAGTGTAATAATTTCAAAATCTACTCCTACATTAATAACAAATGCATTTTTTATATTTACCGAGTCAGTTAGTAGTCTGTATGGTGATATATAATTTTTTATATTCTGTTTAGTTGCTGGATTTGTATTAGTTAACTGCTTATCTTGATCATATGATAATGTATACAGGTTCACTGCAAATGGGTTACGTAACCTATTGTTACCATCTGATACGTTTAGCTGCTCATCTTGTGTTACATACACCTTTGCGATTGATCCGTATTGAGATGGCATAGTTAATGTGCGTATCATATAATCATCTTTACTAACTACCCTACCTTGTGCGTTAAAGTGTGCTAATGAATTATTCCTTACTTCATCAATTGTTTCAGCGCCCCTACCACCTTGCGATGGTGTTGGATTGGTTGCGGCTAGTGATGCTTTAGTGTTATTAAATAATGTAATGTCTAATCCCGATCCTTCACTGATAAATTGTATATCATCTATATCAGTAACATCACCAGAAGGTACATTGTCCTTTGCTCCTAATCCTACTACATACTCAATTGTGAGTGTCGTATTAGATGGTGCTTGTCCGTATGTTTTAGTATATAAAAAATTGGATGGATCTATAAATGTATTATTAACTGGAGTTGCTGTTGGTAGTGCGGATCCTGCACTTATTGGGTTAGGTACAATTTCTTCATCTGGTCCAGCATGCGTTCCAGGTCCAAACTCTAATACTGTTTTACCGGCTGCATCTACTCGAGTTATAAATCGTTTAGATGTCTTAGTAAGCTTTAACATATATGGTGTTTCACTACGATGTTCTGATAATGCAGGTTCAATATATCGATTATTTTGTACTTGCTTAAATACCATGTCTTGAGCTAAATATGGTACTTCACTCCACGTATTACCGTTTGAATCAGTAACCTTTGTTACACTTATTATATTTGTTCTTGGAAGAGTCAGTTGTAAAAATGGCTCTGCTGCTGAGATAGTAAATGTCTGTTTTAACGTTGTACCTGATTCAAACCCCGCTCGTTTACGTAGTAGGTAATATGTAGGTTCACCTGTTGTATCATCAGTTGAGAATATAGATACATCAGTTAAGTTTGATGATCCTGATATAGAAAAATCAATAGGTAGATCTGTACGGAAAATAGCTTCCTTAGTAGCTTTCACTCTCATACCACCTGCTATAGAGAGTGCATATCTAAAGTCTGGTACGTTTTTATCACCTAAACCGATAGCAGGAACTGTCTGAAATACATCTATATCAACTTGAGCTGCAATAGCTTGTCTAGGTTTGTACCCGAGTGTTTGTGCTAATGCTACAACATTTTTACGCTCAGTTGCGTATGGT
>Ga0209815_1001218_pt1 | contig 17479 bp, 14 predicted proteins | sample CoawatmetaG00DNA_FD_187507 | JGI IMG/M metagenome (GOLD analysis project Ga0209815, IMG submission 187507) | Marine microbial communities from the West Antarctic Peninsula - Coastal water metaG002-DNA (SPAdes) (version 2) | ecosystem: Environmental > Aquatic > Marine > Coastal ...
CGTCTGTTTTCATTTAAAAATTCTCCAAGCAATATAAATCCATTAACCTACCATGACTCTTTCCTTCAAAGCCTAACCAAAAACTACTTCTTTTGGATGCTTCTTTTACATAACCTGCGCTCAGTTCAGATATAAATGAGCAGTAACTAGTCGGTGATGTCTTTTTTACTCCCCAACAAATTTCACCGATAGGCCAATTTAAATCCCCACAAAGTGGCCTGTTCGCGGGAAAAAAATCATCAACTGCTCTTTTACAATCAGCCCACGCACCTTCATAGTCATGACCTGAAATAATTCCACCAATTCGTACCTTTGGCCAGTATGCTTTGATATCTCTTGTTACACCATCATAAGAATGGTCCCCGTCAATAAATACAAAATCTAAAGATTCATCTTCATATCTACTTGAAACTTCAACAGAATCTCCTTTTATGATATTAACATAATCACTTACAGGGGTTATCTGTTCTTTGCATATGTCATACAAAGACTTTTCGAGAGTTTTCAACATATTTTGGTGTTCAGACGAACCTTCAAAGGTATCAATCGTGTCAAAACTTATTTTATATTTGTTTCTATGATATCTAGAATGAAATTCTATCTCTGCTCCCATATAGGCAGCACTTCTTCCTTTCCATGAACCTATTTCAACAAATTTATAATTTTCTTTATTTACTGCATTCCTAACAATAGCACTGTATAAATTAGGATATGTAAAAAAATCATCGTCTTTACCAGATTTTATAAAAGAGGTATCAATATAGGGGGGTTGTGGTAATGCGTGTCCGTAGTTCATATCAAGTCTTTCCGATAAGAGACTCCACATAAAAATTATTTTTAGCCCGCTCCTGATAAACCTCAAAATCTCTCTGGTAACTATCTCTTGATTCGTGCATCTTATGCAGGTCATCGGCTTCTGGATGGTCGCCGGGTAACCATTGATGTCGTATGATACACACGGGACTTACCGCAAACTTTTCCAATGCCATACAGACATTTGTTTGCTCCGTGTCACAATATAAGAATTTATAATCTGGATGGTAGATGTAGCCGAATCTCTCATAGAGTTTCCAACCAAGAACTGCAAGAGTCATTAAATTATCGTTTCTTATTCCATCGTGAAATTTAATTGCCCCATCAAAATCTGGCCACGCTTCCTCCATGCTTTGCATTATGATAGCATCATACCCAAACATCTCGGGAACCATATCATCAGATGCGAGCAAAAGAACATCTGCCTTTTCCCCTTCTAGATCTGCATTGATGGCTTCTACTTTAGTCTTGCTATCACCATAATGATAAATTAAATCCACACCCCTACCAATAAGACCATCCAGCCACTCTCTCATTTCAGGAGTGTTCATAGTGTTATCATCATTGTCCATAGTGATGACAAATCTAACAGGAATCGCTCCAGAAAGATTGTTTATATATTTTTGCAGTACTTGTGTAAATTTCTCAGGTCTTGACCGGGTGGGAAATTTTATCAGCAGGGTTTTCATAATATAAATCTTTCACTATTTTCTTCTTCCAATGTGGTACTTTGGTATCAGTTCCCAATCGCCCTTTTCCTTGTGTGGAAGAATCTTCATCTGTTTTAAACTAAGAGTTGGTTCTAACTCTTCATCACTATCTATCTCTAACAATTCCCACTCGTCAAGAAGATTGGTAATCGTATTTCTTCTTGCTATATCTGATTCTGATATGTCACTCTCCAGACCATCAAGAGAAAACAATTCTTTAAAATGGAGAATGGCGTATCGTCCTCTTTTGTGTAGTATATGACATGATTGATATAATTTATTTTCTTTTCTTGACGATACACCAATTCTCGTTAGCGTTTCTCTTATTTTCAAAAAACTATCTTCGTCGGGCAGTACAACCTCTACACCATAACCCCTGAAGATATCTTCCACATATTCATATTCGTCTTGCATTATCCGCTCCAATATATTTAAGTGTCACTCGCACTCAAATATATAGGATTTTGCTACTTTACACCCCCCTTAAAGACCCTAGAACGCAGTATCTCCATATCCTCATCTGTCAAGATATCGAGAATTTCATTCGCCCTTCTGCTAGAAAGGTTTAGGGCTTCCTTCACAACCTCAATATCTTTCTCTTCTTCCTTCTTTATCCACTTACTAAATCTCTTCCTCTGTCTTACAGAACCCCTGAGATAATTAAACTGATCTTTCTTGGGGATTTCGGGGAAACGATTCATTTCATTTGCGTATAGAACTGTGTCTATGAAATATGAAAGACATCGATTAATAATATAAGGGTAGTAATCTTTGTCTGCTTGGGACTCAACAAACAAATCCTCTTTGGTGTAGTTTATGGCTTTCAGATAATCGCCTGGTCTCATTCCCTATCCACCACTTCTATGTTATCTTGATGAACCAAATCACATTCGTCATATGCGTTTCCCTTTTTGTTTGTGATAGACCACCACACCCGATCACCGGGTTGAATGTCCTCATCAATTCCACAACCAACCGCAACTACATCAGACCAGATATACCCACCCTGTTTAACTGCGAAATCTTTGTATTCAATATTGAATTCGGTTGTCTTCGTACTTTCAATCACTGTCTTTACAGCAACCCATTTTCCTAACGGTTTAAACTTCATTTGTAATTACACCTCATCATAAGTTCTACTAAACACGCAACAAAATTAATTTCTTGGTCTGCAACAAACGCAGCCTTATACTGATACTCTGCAAGAATTAGAATAGCCTCTGGAATAGAACTATCCTCAAGAGCATTATACGCTTCCTCATAAAAAGAACGAAACATTTCCGGCGGGGCATTATCCAAATTCATTACAACCCACCTACGAACATCAGTGAAATTCTTTTCCTTCATATTCTTAAACAGAGAATTTACCGGAATCTCTCCAGCAGAAGATAGAATACCAACATCAATTATTCCCGTCGAGGAATATCTTTGCAGTTCATTAAGTATTCGTCTGAAGTCTGGAAAATGTCTTTGAATAAATGAAGCGATAACTTCCTTCTTGTGGGGAATGTCTTCGCTGTCAAGGATATAAATAACCCGCTCCATAAAACGAGCGGCTAGTTTTGCTTTCTCCGCACCCGGAATGTTAAAGTCAATATTCGTACACCGAGAATGCAGTGGTTCAATAATTCTATTCTTGTAATTACAAGTAAGTATGAATCTGCATGTAGAAGAAAATTCTTCTATCGCCCCCCTCAACGCTGGTTGAAAACTCTGCGCATTAGAATAATCAAACTCGTCAAGGATGACTACCTTCATGCTGTCGGTTAACGACACCGTGCTTGCAAAATTTCTAATACGAGTTCGGAGCATATCGATGTTGCCATCTTCCGAACAGTTAATCATTATATGGTCAAACCCAAGTTCATTGCATAGTGCTTTTGCTACAGTTGTTTTTCCAACACCCGCTCTGCCACTCAGAAGAAGATTAGGACACTCCCCAGAATCTACAATGTTCTGGAAAGTATCTTGAATCTCTTCTGGTAGAACACACTCTGAAATTGTCTTAGGACGATACTTCTCGACAAAGAGAGAAAGGTGTTCAGCCATGATACCTACTCGTTGGGCTAAATGCGATCCAATAAGAAAGATCCAAACCACTAGTATGAGTCATCTTAGAGATAACCTTTTCCGAAAGGCTTACGTCATAACTACCTGGAAGAATACGAAGGTTCTCAATATTAAAATGATATTCGTAACCTGCTCCGGTATCATTATCACCCAGAACCACAGTGTATGTGTTTGATCCTGCATCATATCCAGAACCTGTATAATCATGTCCCGGCTTTTCAAAGGCAACCATATGGATCTCCCCATTCTTCGCTTCAAACGAGATGTTGGGAAGTTGAAGAACAGCCGATGCCTTCTGGATCTCAGACAATTGTTTATCACTTACCGAAAAATTAACCACAGGATCCGGCATACCAATTTCACGATCATCATGTGTAAGAAGAGATGGTTCGGTATAATAATACTTTACCTCAGATCCCCCTCTTCCACTAATCAGAACAAACTTTTCTTCAAAAACAAACTCAGGATCATTGAATAAAGAAATAGTCCCAAGAAATTTCGAAAGGTCAAAAATTCCAATCTCATTTTCAAAAGTCTCAGAAACAATAGCCTCACCCATTACATTCTTTGCTGGGGTAATAGTTCTAATTTTGTTTCCGGGTTTAATGTAAATGTTAGAATTAAGAGTCGAAAAATTCTTTAGAACGGAAAGTGTATCTTCAGAAATTTTCATTGCAGTATCAGTCATCATATTCAAAACTCCTCAAAGTTGTCGTAGTAATCGTTGTAAAGTCGGAAATCTTCTTGATCCCCTTTGGCCAAATCCCTAAGAGATTCTTTCGTTCTATGTCTTCGTGCCTTTCTTTTTTGTCTTCGGGCACCTCTCATGGGATCTGTATCAAAATAATCCTCTTGTGGGGAATCATCGTTTTCTTTATTTTGTTTAGCCATTTCTAACTTTTTCTCCTTATGTTAGTAGTATAGCGTTTAATACTTCGTAGTCAAATACATTCTTGTTATTCTCCACGGCCATTTCCATAGTCTTCAATTGATAATTGATCTATGTTAATAGGCAATTCTTTACCGCTATGGTGTACCATTTTAACTCTGTCATTCCACCAATGATATTCTTCTGTATCGCCGGTTCCTTTTATAGTATAAGAATACCTAAAATCAAAAGTATTACCATGTCCGTGATTGTTATACGAGCCATGTCCGTTATAACCTTTCACCAGTTCTATTGGTTTTCCTACTCCACGCGGAGAAATACTTTCCAACTTTTTATATTCGTGTGCGTTATATTCACCACCGTATGTCTCGCCATGTCTATCTGTCCACCAAACATCTGTATTAGGTCTTACAAATCTCGTTATGCATGGGTATGGGGCATCTACTGGTCCGCACAAATGCGTTCCTTTACCGTCTGGATCTTCTGGATCAAACCTTTCCACGCCAAAATCAATTCCATCTGTAAGGGTTCCTACATTATCCACTTCGTCTAAATTAAGTGCATGAACTATCTCATACTGACCATCCAGCATATTATCACTATAACTTAACTGTTTAACAAAATTATGAACAGGACCAAAGCCATAGTCCTCGTAACCGCCCTTTGATCTTCGGGTTACCCCCTCAAGTGCTGATGGTAAAATTTGTCTTCCGTAATCCCTATGTGCTTCCAACATTTCTGGATAAGCAACACTAGGTGTTTCTTTGTAGGGATCTAACCCCATATTGTCCGTGCAATCCACACACTCTCCTTGATATGCTTCGAAGTCGTATCCTGAATTAAGCCTGACGATTCTTCTTTCTGGATGCCAATGGGTAGACGAGAAGTTTGAAATGTGCCATGCCTCGGGCATACAAGCAAGACCACCCGCGATCATGGGCCCGTGTGAACTATTTTGCGCACAGCCCTCCTTAGAATCCCAGATAGAAGGCTGCATTCCTTTAGCATACTCATCTCCAAATTGGGCATATAAGAATGCATCTTCAAAACTTCCACCCTCAAAGGGAAGGCAGCCACCGTTCTTAACCAACCACGGAGAATCATCAGGAACAATACCACTACCGTCAAATATAATATTAGCATCCCACACCATAGACAGAACAGGCAAGAAGTACTTTTGATACCAAGGATCGTTGAATGTAATTGTTCCCTGTGCCTTCTCATGCGCCCAGTGCATTATTCCAGTACCAAAAGATAAGCACGAATAATTCAAAGTATCCCAAAAAGTAGGATACGTATTTGTGATTTCAAAACTAGGAGGATTTTCTGGACCTTCCTCTATTTCTGCTCTTATTTCTGGGTCGTCAAAATCCCACACGGGAACAACACCATAGAACATGTTCCATTCACCCTCGCAACATCCTGGCGGCGAGTCCTCATGATACACTACCCATTCATGATTTGTTCCCGGATAAGTGTCAGAATTACATTCATGGTGATAGGTATACGGTATTTCCTGGTTATTGTCCTCGGGATCTGTATAATAACAATCCCCATAGGGGTTTTCAGGATCATCGCAGTGACAACCCATAGTCCAATAACAACCAAGGTTGCCCCCGGCGTTCCCACAGTTATTACTGAACACAGACACTTCCATGTCGAAACCACGTTCCTCAAATCTATCCAATATCGCCTGCACATTCTGGCCTGGATTTGCCTCATGGTCATAGAACCGAGCCATATAGAAAATTTCTATAACATTTCTCCACGTTAAAGATGACCAATCAGCGAGTGCGCCTTCACCCGGAAACCGAATTGGAAACATCATCTTATCACCATCCACACCCCAACCAAAATCTGGATGCTGTTTTTTATCTACCAAATCCTGAATGCTTGGGCCAGTCGGGTGGAATTCACCGACATATCTTTGCTCCATAGGAGGAGGATCAGTTGCTTTGATATATCTTTCTTTAACTGTTCCAAGCCCCGCACCACTGGTCACATCTATTAACTTTGTTTCCTCATTGATAATATCATAATAACCAGTCAGATACTTTTTAGTATTAAATGTTCTAAGAGGTCTATTATAAGGATCGACATCAAACACATCTGTCCACAAATCTGGATACATCTCATACAGTTTATCATATAAAAGTTGCATGGAAGGTCTATAAGAAGTATACGCGCATCCTGATGATGTCCAAACACCGGAACCCCACTCAGTCGTTTCAAACCAATTTTTACGGAGGATAGTTGGAGTATCCAACATCGGCCCGTTCCATATATCATACTTGAACAACTCATCACGCAATTCATCTGTCATCCATTCAGCACGGGGAACATTCCAACGCGAATATCCTAGTGGGAACAAATGCTTAGTGTGGTGACGGACTCCTGGTCCATTAAGCCATAGAGTATAATTTCTCCACTGTGGTGGAATATGCCAATCGCTAGCAGGATCATAGATATCGTCGAAATACGGTGTATTCCAAGGAGTATTTTCAAGGGCTTCTAAAGTCCACGCATACCCGTACGGATATAAAATATTATGGACATCGGTACATACTCTATATGGATCTAAGAAATTCAAACACGATTCACTATCCTCATTCCAAACAGTATTTCCATATTCGTCTATATGATAACCATATGCACAAGTTTGGTATATAATCTCACCCAAGAATATACCAGCATTGTTTTGTGCAGATCCTCTGTTAGAACCATAACCGCCTGGATGTGCCCAAAAAGATCCAACACTTTTCTCAGGATACAAAACCCATTCAATTTCTATATCTGGGTTTATTTTTCTAAGAGCATAGTTTAAAGTTTTTCTAGTACCGGACAGATCAAACCCGTAGGGAAAATCTGGAGTGTCAGGACTCGAACCTCCTGCGACCTCCATCTGAAGATGTCCGGGCACACTATCGAAAACAAAAGGACTTACCGATCCGGTGTTGCCCCCATAAAATTCAACACAACCCTGATTCAATCCCCTTAGAGGGAAAGAATAATCTGTAATGTTTTCTGGGAAATAAAGATCACTATTGATAAGATTTTGGGAAACTCCAGCACCTTCTGTTCTATCACTTCTGCCAAAAGCATGTATACCCTTTGGAAGATATATACTAACCTTATTCAGATTTTCAGTTCTTCCCGGCATGATCCATCTCTCAAGATGGTTCATTATTATTGGTGTAAAGTTTGTCCAAGGAACCCATTCTTTCCATCTAGACCATGTTTGGAATCTAATTCTCCTCTTGGGTGTTGCCTGATAATCTAAATCTGACAACCTACCTGCATTTATGGCAGGGTGGGGAGAATAATTTCCAAGACCTATGGATGGAACTGATGGTCTAATAAGTGGTGCATCTCCTCCTGGATCATCGGCATCATATAATCCTTGGTCCAAATCAACATAAACCCCCCTCTGCCAGTAATTATCGTTCCAGCCGCCAAAAGTAGGCACCGGTCGGTTAGATTCATAATGTGACCTAAAGCCAGGACACTTATCATCAATCGCTGCAAGCAACTCATTTCTGTCGCCGTTTGGGTCAAACCCTGCGTGAGACAACATGTTTCTTTGGTTTAGTGGATCATCTGGGAAAATCTTTAATGCAGAATCTCTAGGTGTTCCCGTCCAACTTCCAAGTGCGCCAAAATCCATACTGGGCCCAACCCAAGTTGAGCAGGATTCTGGGAAATCATAAGCAGAATAACTATGTCTACTCCAAGGCCAACTGCATTCATCCCACGGAAAATCACCAGCACTTACTTCGATTAGATAAGGACCAGTCTGACCAGGCATTCTTCCTTCCATTACACCATAACCATCGGGTACTTTAAGGCAATGAACAGCAGCCGAGGTGTTCCATGTGTTAAGTCCAGATGGTGTACCAATATTACCAAACTGAGAAAAGAATGAGAAGACTCTGGGATCTGGCCAAGTATTAGCACCATCTGGAATTGATCCGCCCTGACCTTCGTAACCAACTATGGTATCACCAGGAAAATGTTTGTAGAGATATCTTGGATGCCAAATTGGTCCACGGCGTTCACACGGCCAAACTTTATACTGCCCGCCACACGGTGATGGGTTGTATATGATATGACGATTTTCATCATTTATACCATAACGCCATTCCGAAAATGGGTTAACAGGGGTATCCCCAGGACCGAGACCAGCAATGCTTCCTCTACCGATCTCAAGATAATCTTCATAATAAGAAGGGAATGCATCATCAATACTACCATCATTTAACATGCAGGTAGTATCAGGATGCCAATTGGCATCTATGTTTTCACGCATTCCAATACAATCGCAAATCGCTTTTGCGAAAAATACTCTGGCACTATACGGATCAAAGAAACCCTGAGCGGTATAGAAACCCGCCCATGATTCATTATAGGGAGTACCAAGAGTCCCATACCAAGGATCAAAACAAAATTTTCTACCGTAATAAAGAGATTCTGGTCTTATGTCAGTCCAACAACAAGATCCTATACTAAGACTTTCAGGATCTCCACCATTTATTACTTGACCGTCTTCGTTGAAAAGCGCATCACCAAAAGCATAACAATAACCTGTTGCGTCTGGTTGCCATTCGCCCATCGAACCCCAAGGATCGACCTCGGCACCCCAGTCCCAATGAGGAGGAGGTTCACCACCAAACGTATAATCATAATCTTCGAATGATTCCCTATGAGCAGGATGTCTCTCGTAAAGATCAACTTCACTTTTGAACCTAGTTCTAGCGGTAACATAAGCCTGCGCAGTAGAACCACTCCATTCTAGAGAGTTACGCCACACCTCAACATCATCTATTTCTTCAGGACCATTATAATAAACCAAGTTATTCTTATCCCAAACTTTTTTAAATTGATCTTTTTGGGCAAAGTCTGAAATTTCCTCTGGAGGAACTTGAAGTTTATCTCCAGTAGGACACGCGGCGGTGGGCCCCATACAATGCAAATAGTTATGCAATAAATTGCCTGGTGCCTGTTCCCCAAACCAACCCCAATCATTCTCGTCTTCGCAATACCTGTTTGTATATGCGGGAACTTTGTATATGTTTGGTCCCCAACCACTAAACTTATTTGTTGGTGAATGTGCGGGCCCCGGAAGATCCTCATGAAAATCTACATACGTCGAATTATAGTAGTAGTCATCTTGATTGATGGATACATCTTTAACAATTCTCCCATACAAATATTCACCATCGCAATGACCATCATACCGTCCTTCAAAGGTAGGGACAATAGGAACTTGATCGCCCTCCTCGTAGGATGTATATGTACCATACATAATCCCCTCATGAAAAAGTCCCCCCTTCCGTGGTTTCCAATTAACAAAGTTATAATAGTGCCCATCTGGGCGCGACCATGTTCTTACATCACTGGTAGTCAAAGACATAGTTGATTCTAAGAAATCTTTTTCGGTGACACATGGGTAGTGAGAGTCCTCTTGCCAATTCCATTCTACCTGAAAGGGACTACAACATTGTTTTTCATTTGGAGTAATGTCCTTATAAATCCAATCCCATTGCAGAGGTGCGCCCTCGTATGGCCTACTCCACCAGACAGGTCGCAATTCTTGAAGGTCAACTGCACACCCACCCTCCCAGGTGGAGGAATCCCATTCAATGGTCGCTGGTGGCATAGAACCAGATCTGGATATAGTAACAGTGCCGCTAAGAGAAGGTCTACCAGGAAAATAATCATTTAAATGAGAATACCTATCTACAGGCTCTTGAAAGTTAAATCTAAAGTCATGTACAGGGTAAGGACAAGTAGCACTCATAGAACCGTCTGTTCTTGAGCAACAAGGTAAAAAATTTGTTCCTGCTTCCTTTTGATAATCACTTCTATTTGCAGCAGCATACGAAATAGGACTTAGTGTATCAGTACCCCCAACCACTCCACCCATTCCACCATAGTAAGGTCTTTTTGGTGGCCATTCAGCATATTGCCTAGAAGAATTGTCAGGCAAGTTCATAGATGTTCTATGTGTGTTCCAAATGACTCTGGGGTCCATTTGAATCATTAGGGTGTGTTGCTTTTTATTATAACTCTCGAAGTTTAAATCTTTTTCGTTTATCTCTTCTTCGTTATAAATGTCGGTGATGTATTTTCTTTCCCTACCATATGCTATATTTCCACGATCATTATTTTCTAATTTTGTTTCATTGTCAAATGTTCTTCCGTCTGAAAGACTACAAAACACATCTTCGTGGTGTTTATAAAACAACCAATTAAAAAGATTGCCGTAACCGGGAGGATTATAAAACCCTGCTCGTTTTCCCGGCGGAGGAATATCCACAGGACCACCATCAGAATTCTTTGCAAAGTCTGCTGCTTTCCCTGCTAATTTTACAACCCTGCCCATCTTATCGGCTTTGGCTGCATTAATTTTGGGAATATTTCCCGCTTGGTAGAACCTCATAAACACGCCCTGCCCATAGTATGAGTATTCTCCATCTCCTTCTGCTATAGGAAGTTTAGTTAGATCCTCAAACTCAAAATCTTTTTCGACAGTTTTTGTAAATGCACCACTAGAACCCTCAACAAAAACCAATGGTGTCTTATCATAACTTCTACACCCAGCACAGTTATTAACTGTCTTGTAACCATCCTGCTCTGCAAATATGATATTCAGAGCATCTGTCTGGGGAGGGGCTTCATATATGTTAGGCAGAAAGCACCAATAGTGATTATGGATACCGGTCATAAACTTTAGCCTCTATGGGTTTGGCTGACTCAGATTATCATTAACAATATAAGAACCCTGTATAGGCTGAACACTATTCAAGAATTGTTCATTGACATTCTCCAACTTAAACGGGAACGGTAACTGCTTGAATGCACACGGGTCATCCAACGTGTCTATAGCATTTGGACATGTAAACATTGGAGGATTAGCGTTTGGTCTGTTCTGTAATGGAACAGGAGATCCCGCATATGCATGACCATCTGGGAATTTTATATCTGGACTGGAATAAAAACCAGTAGCAGCAAAGTTCATATGAACTATACTACCTGGTCTAATAGGCTGAACTCTCATAAATCTAGGAAGTCTAGACATGTCTACACCCGGTGACATATATCGTGGAACCAATCTTCTGTTACCAGTTGCTCCACGCATACCAACATCGATAAACTCATTATCAGAAGACACATTATAAAACTCACAGGTGTTAAGTGCTATCGGATTTGATCTTGGAATATCAACCCACATCAAATATCTTTCTATTTTTAAAATGTCGTCGTCAGTAATTGTGGGATAGATCGGTTCGTCATAATCAGGCCCACCATCGTCATCTTCCCTATAAGTGAGAGTAATATCCCAACCAAAAGAAGATCCTCCGGCCGCTGTAGGTCCAAAGACAGCACTGTTTAAAATTCTGACTTCATTTTCTAAAACACTTAGTGCTTCGACCTTACGAAGAAACGTCACATCTTTTGGTGTATTCTTCCACTCTTGATATAATTTCATCTTATCGAGAATGGTATCCTTGAACAATCCCTTTTCTTTTACAAGATTAAAAGTGTATGAATCAAAACCCTCAACCTCCCCCGTTCCTAATCTGGTTGATACCCAATGCTCTACATCGGCGTTAGCAGTAAACCCACCAACTTCTATAATAGGATCTTCACTTATTCTTTTACCACCAACCCTATAATCAGTACCATCTCTGATTGGATAATCAAAACCCGTTACTGCTGTTTTCTTATCTAACTTGTCATTATCGTCTCCCCACCTGTGTTCATTGAAGTAGTCGTCATTAAAATGATGTTGCTTTGCAACAGTATTTCTGTTTCCCAGATTGGGGTTAATTTGAAAATCAACCTCTCTCCATTCATACGCCCACATTCTAAATTCTGGATCTTCTTCATCGTCAACATTTGGTAAAGTGGGACCGATTGGATGCGCCCGTATAATTTTTGCCAACACGGTTCCTCTTGTCTCGGGAGCATCAAACATAAACCTAAAGGCACCAGAACCTTCCCCACCAACCTCAACCTCTTGCATCAAGACTATTGTTCCAACAGGGGATGCTGGATTATGGTATCTATTATACTCAGAAATATTAACTGCTAAACTACCACCAAACAAAGTTTTTGACGAGTCTTCATTTGATTCGGGAATCGGCTCACACCTACCAACTTGGTTGCCTTCATCGTCAAATTCCGTACAACCAGAAAACTCAGGGGCATCCTTCCAATCAACACTCTCTCCAGTAAGATAATCAACATCATTTAATCTGGGCACACCCTCGTCAATCATATCTCTAAAATAAGATCTATCTCTTAATGAAGCATCTGGTCGTTTTCCGTCTGAGTCTTTAACATCGTTATCTTTAAAAAATCGTTCAAGATTCGCCATGTGCAGGCCGAGCCGACCTCCGGGGGGTCCGGGATGCGGAGTACCATCTTGTTGTCTGGTCCAATCCACCGTTGCATGTGTAAAGATGCCGTCCTCAAAGTGTTTTTCTACATATGGGGGTGGGATTTCACCATGAGATTTATCATAATAAGAATAGGAACTTTTTGATCCTCTTCTCCATGTCATATAACTACCATATGTCTCTGGCACAACTTCTTCCCAGGCATAAGTTGTGTACTTCTGTCTATCGGGTGTGTTAATTTCCCGAACAGCATCGGCATTAATGCCGCCCATAGCAGCACCGACATGACTACTGCCCAAAATTCTAGCAAAAAAGAACTGCGTTCCACTGCCGGAAGGCACCATGTCTCTATAACTCATTTCACCTTGCTTCGTCGCCATAATAATTACGAATTAATATTCGCCTCCATCTAATGTATCTTGATCGATCAATCTCCACCCAGCAGTACTATGTAGGGGAGAACCAACAGCAGCAGAAGTCTTCTGAGTCGCAACATAGGTTTTGCTATTAAATGTAACAACATCGCCTTTCTTATAGGCTACAGGAAGCCCACCCTCATCAGTTGCCTTGAATCTTCCTTTATAGGTTCCTTCATGAAAACTTACAGCCCTATTTCTAAAAGAATTACAGTTGTAATATGCTGAAACTGCATTGTTCCATCTATGACATTTACCTACTTTACCACTCCCCACATAATTATAACATTTGCCACAATATGCTTCGTCATTATTTTTTAATTTATACGAGTATGGTAGTGTCCTATCACTATACACAGAGCCTGGGTATGCCCACGAAGTATCAATGACAGGTAAAGATACATCCTTTAAAGCAGTTTGGGGTAAGGTGTCCACCTTAGAAACATAGGAATCCACTACTGATTTATATTTATCACTGCCCTTTATATCGTTTATAAACAAAAGAAGTTCTGTGGCTAACAAAACCAAAGACTCATTGAGATCTTTGGTTCCTCCATTTAATGATCTAAAATCAAACTCTACCCCACCAATTCCAAACGTACCTGCATTCATGTCATAGAAGAATGGTCCCATTCTTGAACTGTTTGTTATATCAGTTCCCAAAAAAGTTTTACCAGCATCACTTAATCTGGTATTGGGATTGGCATCAAAACTAACTTCACCACCAGAAGATCTCGCAAATCTTTGTGCTGCCGCAGCACTCGCTCTATCTTTAGCATATTGCTTATTGGTTAACATTTCCTCTTGAGACAAAGGAGAAGTTCTGGGAAGGGCACGACCCTTCGTCGAATTAACATTGACAAGATTATCCTGATCTAACATACTACTTACCGTGTCTGTTAAATACTTCTTAAATAATTCTTCTGATCCGTTTGTGTTAGCCATTCTTCTTCTTCTTCTTTCCTCTTTCTATAGCGTCTTTTACCGACTCCAGTTTTGGATCTGCCCATCTTCTCATATGAATTCTATCGCCATCATTCCTATTTGACATATGCCAAAATTGTCTGTCAACTATAAATTGACTATTTGGTATTGCTTCACCCCTCCAAGTAAACAGAACCCTATAGTCCAACTTTTTATCAAAAGTCATTTTTAATTGAGGATCACCACCCGCTCTTCTATACACCTTCACACCCAAGTTAGAACTCATCAACAGAAGCCCCTCTTTTACATAATGTGCATATGATAGATTATTTTTATACATTGCCATATCTTATATATCTCCAAAAAACAGTAGTGTCATTTTATCCTACTGAAGTTATTCTTCTTCTCAAACACAATATGATTCTGGAACTTGTCTGTCATCGAATCAGACTTGTGACTAATGACAAATATATTCGCACGGGTTCCAAATGTCACCAACAATTTCAAAAATTCTTCTGTGCCAACAGAATCCAAACTAGAATCAAACACCTCATCCAGAATCAACAGATTACAACTAACACTATTCTTCAGCCGTGCAATTTCTCTCCAAGAAAGAAGTAACGACAGGTCAATACGCAATCGTTCACCTTCACTAAAACTGTGGTATGTAAACTCATCACGGTGACGACTCTTGATTGTCTCATTAAAATTTTCATCTAAATTAAATTGACAGAAGAAATCTAATTCCACCAGATACTTATTAATTAACTTATTCATAACTGGCAGATAGTGTTTTATTATCTTTGCCTTGATTCCACTATCCTTTAAAATACCAGTTGCTATCTTATAATAGTGTTGGTCTTCTATTAAATTCTTTCTGTTCTCGACATAACCACTTCCCTCATTTATAAGAGTATTGAATTCCTCTTTTGCAACTGAAACTTCTGTTCCCTCTGTAAGCAATGAATCTCGTTCACATTTCATTTTAGTAATGTACTGGGTTATACCACCCATTTTACTTTGCTTCTCGGAAACATTTTTCTCAAGAAGCCTGACATCCTCAAAAACAGAATTAATTTTACTCAACCGTTCTTCCATCCGTTCGATGTCCGTTAACAATTCATTCATACGGGACACATGGTTATGTCTTTCTTCTCCCTGCTCCTTCAGTATACAGTTCTTATGATGTACCTCAATATTTTGCTTGCATGATGGGCAGGTATCATTTTCATCATAAAACTTAAGATTAGAATCTATAGTCTTTATCTTGGACTTCAACTGTTCTTGATTAGACTCCGTTTTCAGTAACTCTCTGGGGGTCGATTCTCTGTCTTCTATACTCTCCAAGTTTTCAGTTATCAGTTTCTGTAACTCGTCTCGTTCTATAGTCAACTCTTCTATCTGAGATAAAGATGTTTTTATCTCGTTATTATAATTATCCACAGAATCACTAGATTTTTTCTCCAGTGTGTCTATTAGTTTCTTCTTATCTTTTGTTTTGCTTCGGGTGAGTTCTATTTTGTGATCGGTATCCTTGATATATTCCCGTACCAGATTGATTCTAGTTTTTACCAATGCATTCATCACAGAAAACACATCAATGTCTAGTAAGTTCTCAACAACCGAACGACGATCTGCTGCGGTAAGTTGCATAAACGGAATATAATTCGAAGACCCCAGAATAACTACCTGACAGAATGACTTATATGTCATCTTAAGAATTTGTTCTTCGAGAATTTTCTGATAGTCTTTCGACTTGGAATCCTGTGGTAACAAATCGCCGTTCTTGTAAATCTCAAACCTCTTTGGTTTAAGACATCTTATAATATGATACTCATCTTTCCCTATCACAAATGTAATTTCCACTTCGCAATTCTTTTCGTTAATCGAGTTGGGTAGTTGTGGGATATTAATCCCACGAAACGATTTTCCGAAAAGGGAAAAGGTTAATGCATCAAGCATCGTTGATTTACCAGCACCGTTATCACCAGAAACAAGAGTGTTTTCGTGTCTGGTTAAGTCCAATGTTGTTTTATAATTTCCAGTTGAAAGAAAGTTTCTCCAACTAAGTGTTTTAAACAATATCATAAAACACCCTCTGACCACATTCTATCCGTCACTGCATACTGTAAACGACCTGCTTCTGTTTCTCCATCCCCATCCCAGACACCAGTTTCCCATTGCTTAACGTGTACTACTTCGTGGACAATAGTAGCAACGAAGTCCCTTAAACTTTGATCGACTGAAACTGATATGCTGTACACCTTGTCATCCGTTTGCTCACACACTCCCCAACAATCAAGGTCTTCGTGGATATCAATTTTAAAATTTATAGTTACATCCTCAGAAATAGAAAAAAATTTCCTGCACCACACTATAACTTTGCCCGCCAAATGACTAGTGTTCATAAAGATAAACTTTCCATATACAGATCTTTAATAAGACGTTTCATTTTATCTTTGTCTTGTATTTCTTCTAGCGTATCAATTTCATTGTTGATTATTGTAACAGTATCTTGTGCTAAGTCAACCATCTCATCTTCATTGTCATCAGAACAGTCATAATCTTCTATTGTGGTTACCTTTGCTGCTCCGCACTCATACAACTTATCCATATATCTGTCAAAACTATACGGGTGATTTTTATTGGCCACATCCACTCTGACATAACACTGATTTAGATTAGAGAAATCCAAAGAATCAATATCGATTGGTCCATTTTCGTCATTATACAATAACCTATGAAACATTCTATTTGGATTCTCGATAAACTCAATGTCTCTAGTATCCGTATCCAAAATATGAAAACCCTTCTTCTCTTCTAAGTCGGAAAATGTTATCTGGTACTGAGTTCCAAGATAATATATGTTTCCATTATCCTGTCTGCAATGAAAATGTCCTGAGTATACCTTCTCATACCGATCAAAAATATCAGAACGCATTCCGCCCACATGCTTTATTCCACGCATAACTTGATAACCATCTAACTCAAGATGCCCTATCAGTATGGGGGCTGCTGCGTTTTTAATGAAGTCAACAGTCTCATTATAATTCTCTTTGTTAATCCAGGGAACAAGTGCTATGTCCAAGCCGTCGAAGTTCTTGATAACAGGGGTTTCATAAACACTAACGTCATCACTAAAAAGTTCTCTAAGAGAATTTACTTTATTTGTGTTCCTGTAATACACATCGTGGTTACCAAGTATGCAATGAAATTCAATATCGTGTTCATGAAGTTTATTCATGAACCTTTCCC
>Ga0209815_1001223_pt1 | contig 17442 bp, 16 predicted proteins | sample CoawatmetaG00DNA_FD_187507 | JGI IMG/M metagenome (GOLD analysis project Ga0209815, IMG submission 187507) | Marine microbial communities from the West Antarctic Peninsula - Coastal water metaG002-DNA (SPAdes) (version 2) | ecosystem: Environmental > Aquatic > Marine > Coastal ...
AGTAGCAAATATTGCTAAACATTCTGGTCTGAAAAGAACTTCAACTTACAAATTTTTTCCTACGCCTGACTCATTGAAAGCCATGATGATCTCTTGCTACCTTGATGAATGTCTCGAAGAGTTAAAAGATACTTCTAATAATATTTCAACAGATCAGTCTTCAGTCGTCGTCATGAGGTGTGTAGAAATGCTTTATAATTTTTTTCAAAGAGCTAAAGGTGCGCAAATTCTTATATTATCTAATAGCTTGGTAACGCCAGTCCCATCTAAGTCATTACATGAGATATCACATCAACTTCAATTACTTGTTGAGTCAAATATCAATCTACCAGATATGTTTAATAAAGATGGGGTCTTTAGGGTCTTTACTCAGATAATAATTTCTATCTTCGCTTTAAACACCAAAGAGAGCGGGGAGTTAAATGAAGTTGGAAAAATTGAAGCTCAAAGAGCTGCTCATGCATATCTTTTAAATTGGATAAACCAAAGTTCTTAAAAAACCTCTAAACTCCAAATATAAATCTAAGTAAAACGTAGAATAAAATAGTGAAAGTTGCTCCAGCTGGTATTGTCACTATCCAAGATATTACAATTCTTCTAATCGAACCAAGGTCTAAATAGCCAGCTCCTTTGGCCAAACCAACTCCTATAACAGCTCCTACCAATGTATGGGTGGTAGAGATTGGGAATCCTATATAAGTTGCTGCAACAACAGTTGTGGCTGCAGCAATATTTGCAGAAAATGCAAGACTTGGCGTTAATTCAGTTATTTTACTGCCTATAGTTCTTATAACTTTGCCTCCTAGTAAAGCAAGTCCAAATACAATACCCACCCCGCCGAGCAGTAATGTCCAAGAGTTAATAGATGATTTTGCAGTAATTGAGCCTTCATTCACTACGCTGATAATTGCTGACATTGGACCTATTGCATTGGCAACATCATTTGATCCATGTGCAAATGCCATAGAGCATGCAGTCACAATCATTAAAATGGCAAATGCTGCTTCAACACCATATTCTTTAATCTTTTGTGCATTTAAGTTTAAGAAAATGGCAGTAATGATTGATACTATTAAACCAAAGCCAATTGTGACAAATAGAACTTCTCCGTCTGCTAACGGAAGACCGACATGCTTTAGGCCCTTTCTTGCTGTTACTAATGCGATAACAACCGCAACGAAAAAACTATAAATCGGTATCAATGAGATTGCAGCTTGCTCCGGATTAGTTCTATCAAGGATTAGCTTTTTTGCACTTAAAAAAATTAGAAAAGATAATGCACCAGAGATTATTGGAGATACTACCCAGCTTGAAGCAATAGCTCCAACTTCAGACCATGATACTGCATCAAATCCTAATGAAATAATAACAAAACCTACTATAGCCCCGACAATTGAATGCGTAGTTGAGACTGGCCATCCTTTTTGACTAGCTATAAATAACCAGGTGCCTGCTGCAAGAAGAGATGACAACATACCAATAATAAATATATCTTCATTATTTACATAAAGACTTGGATCAACTATACCTTTTCTGATTGTTGCGGTAACCTCTCCACCGGCTAGATATGCTCCTAAGAATTCAAAAATAGCTGCAATAAAAATAGCTTGTTTAAATGATATAGCCTTACTTCCAACAGATGGGCCCATGGCATTGGCTACATCGTTAGCACCTATTCCAAATGCCATGAAAAAGCCTGCAAATCCAGCTATAATAAGTATTAAAGTTGGGTCAAGAAATAAAGTTTCCATAATTATTTAAGTTATATATTTTATGTAAATAGATTAAAGCTTCTTCCTGTGACAGTTATGTGAACATACTCATACTTTTTAGTGAATTAGTAATGTATAAAAATAAACTCTAATATTGATAATTTATGTTAATAACATTGGATCAAACTGAATACAAAAGACTTGATGCTAAATCTTATGCGTTAGAAAAAAGACGTCTGCAAATAGAGTTATTAAAACTTCAGGAAGATGTTATAAAAAATAATAGAAAGATATGTATTATTTTTGAGGGGAGAGATACGGCTGGGAAAAGCTCAGCAATTAAGTTCTTTTCTGAGTACCTTCGTCCCAATAACTTTAATTACGTTCAATTGGGCATTCCTTCAAAGTGGGAATCGTCGCATTGGTTTCAAAGATGGGCAAAAGTACTCCCGAAGATTGGTGAAATATCATTCTTAGATAGATCTTGGTACACAAGAGCTATAACAGAACCTATTATGGGCTATTGTACTGAGAATCAATATAGAATGTTTATGAAAAGAGTTACTGATTGGGAGGACGGTCATATAGAAGAAGGAGTAGAGCTTACCAAATTTTACTTTTCACTATCTAGAGATCAACAAACCATAAGAATGAAAGCTAGAAAAAACTCTCAACTTAAGTACTGGAAATTATCAAAAAACGATGAAAAAATTGTAACTAAATGGGATGCTTTTACTCTTTATAAAAAGCAAATGTTTGATAAAACAGCATCTGGAAGATCTCCATGGGTTTCAATTAATTCCAATAATAAAATGATAGGAAGGCTAGCTGCCTTAAGGTACCTATTAAATAAAACTGAATATGAAAATAAAAAAATTCTTAGGCCTCCTAAGTGGTCAAATGGATTGTCAAACTACGGGGCAACGATAGAAGGCGTTAAGTTTGACAACCTTTCATATGAACAATTTATGATTATTACAAAATATAGCGATGATACATAATGAAAATAGCATCTATTGATATAGGAACGAATGCCATCAAATCAAAAGTATTTGATACTACTCCAACCTCTATAGAGTTCTTGGAGGGAATACGTTCTCCTATAAGATTGGGGACTGATGTTTTTAAAAATGGGTCACTCTCTGAAGAAAAACTTGATCAGCTTGCAAAGACATTAAAAAAGTATCAGAAGAACTTCCTGCTGAATAAGATAAAAATGTATGAGATTGTTGCAACTAGTGCATTTAGAGATACTGAGAATTCTGAAAAAGCTCGAAGATATATTGAGAATAAAATTGAGCACCCGATTAGAATTATCTCTGGTCTTGAAGAGGCTAAACTTATAAGACTGCATCCAAAAGCTCAGTCAGGCTCAAATAAAGTTTATGTTGACGTTGGTGGAGGTAGTACAGAAATATATATTCATGATAAAGGCGAGCATATAATACAGTCATTTCAACTAGGAGCTGTAAGGGGAATGCTTAAAAAAGAAGATCCTGAAGAATGGAAAAGATTGGAAAAATGGCTCAAGAAACAATCTAAAGTTGATAATCTTATTGGCTTAGGTGGCAATATTAGATCTTTCCTAAATATCAATAATACAAAAAAGATGACTAGCAAAACTTTTATTGAAAGATCAAATAACCTTGGCAATCAAAAGGTTGAGGATAAAATTGCTAACTACAGCCTCGATAATGATAGAGCTGATGTTATAGACCATGCTTTAAAGATATATCTTAAAATTATTGCTGGCCTCGGTATAAAGAATATTAAAGCAACCAAATGGGGGGTGTCTGATTCAATTGCAGTTAAAACTTTTCATGAGTTGTATTCAAAAAAAATCTCAATATATAAAAATTAATCTAGTAAAAGCTTAAAGGCAATCTTACCTTCTTTATAAGTAAATATAATTTCGTTAAGTTTCATATTGCTTGTATTAGCGATATTCTCAGAGATGGTAACTGCATCTTTTAGATTATCTGAGTTAAATGTAATAGAAGTGTAACCCTCATCATCTAATATATTGATATTTGAAATAGCAGATGTAAGTTTCAATTTTTTAATAAGAATATCAAGACCTTCATTTGTAATATATTCAGAAGCGTTAGTGTTTTCTAATGTTCGGGCTTTTAAGTAAACGTACTCATAATCAGACTTCGCTTTTTCAAGGTTTTTGATAGAGATAGAGTAGTTATTTACTGAGGAGTTAATTCCAAAAATAAGAGACATTGATAAAATAAGCGCTATAGCTATAAGCAAAAGGCCTCTTTCACGGGGATTTAGGTCACTTAAAAAATTATTCATTGTCAAACCTCAGATCTATATCACCACTTACAAAGCCATTTTTAAAATCTACATCTTCGTTAGCTATGGATACACCAAATTGAGCTGAGGCGCTTTGAATTAACCTATACTGTAATTCAGGCATGGATTTAATCGAAACAGTTGCGGAAGAGTTGTTTAAGTCGATAGAGGACTGGGTAAGATATTTAGATCCCAGCTTATAAAAAATTTGTAAATTAGGAAGTTTTATAGTTTTTGACGGATTATCTGGAATGCCTTTTAATAATTGATCAATTTGTGATTTAGGCGAAATAACTCTTTTAGTATCTTTATTAATTGTCTTAAAAATATCGAAAGTGGCATTACTATAGATTTTTGTATTGGATTCATTTTTATATATTAAAAAATTAGGAGCTGACACTAAAATAATTATAGAAATAGCGCAAGCTAGGATCTGACCTTTAGAAAAATTAAGTTTTTTAATAAGAAGATCGGCTGATATTTTTAATTTAAAGAAATTAGGTAGTTTGGAAAGATCAGATTGTGCTAGTTTTAAAAATGAAAAAGAAGGCAATTCAGAAGATATTTCAAATCTCTTGCTTAAATCCTTGTTGGAACAACTTACTTTTGGATAAAAGTCAGGACGATCATTGAAGACAATATCTAAATACTGATCAAGGAAGTCTTCATTCAAACCAAATCCCGATCCATCTGAGTAAGAAAATAGGTACTTAGAGCCAATCTGAGTAATAGTGTCTGTTGCTTCTTCATGGTTTATACAATATTCAGGAACTACGAAAATAGATGCACTTATAGGGCTCAGGGAAGTATTTATTGTTGCTAAAGTTTTTTTATTTATAACATATGCATTATCAGCATGAAATAAATATTCATTTTCAGAAACTTGATCAACAATTTTTGAGTCTATTTCAGATATAAAATTTGCTTTATTAATTTGACTCGAAATATTTTTATTTTGGATAAAAATATAAGAAGTGACTAAACTTGCTGGTATTAAGAAAACTAATTGATCATCTTGATTTAACAATCCTATTTCAGATATATTGCAAATAGAATTAACTGATTCCTCTCCATTGACTATAGTATATAAGTTTATTGATTCTAAGGAATCATCTAAAGGATGTGCAATATATAAACTCATTTAAATACCATTATAAATTCTTGAAAAAATATAGCTATTATTATTATTGCCGTAGTAAATTCTACTAATGGACTTCGCATTAAACCCTTCATAGTTTATAGATGTTATTAAATTAAATGATTTAGATGAAAAGATGATTGCTCCGTTAGTAGAATCAAGATTGTATGAGGGAAATAATATAGCTAATTCTGCCTTATTACTAATACCCTCATCTGGTATATTGGCAATAATATACTCAGCATCGCTAAGTGGGAGATTCAAAAATAATGAACTTAGAAGACTTGCATGTTCCAAGCCAAGGGTATTTATATTAATTGATAAACCATTACTTTCAGGAAGTGCACAAAAACTATTATTAAAAATGCTCCAGCCTATAGATCTTATTGCAGGCAGGCTTTTTAATTCATCAACTGAGTAAAATAATCTTCTTCCAGAATATTCCTTGGGCGTATTAAGAGGCCCTGAGTAATAATAATCTTCTAAGCCATAAGCCCTTGGATTAGAATCGAGATCAATCCAGTCTATTATTTGATCTATAGCTTCATCAACCAAGCTATTATCAACCTCTTTAAGCTCCATAAATTTTTTAAAAGCTTCGATAGTCTTATTGTTTGGAATAAAGTTTGATTCTGTTTTTATAACCATTGAATTGATATTAAAACAATTTGATCCATCTACTATTTGGCCAATAATTCTTCCCTTAACAGTTTCAAAAATAAAATTATTTATGAAGAGTGAATTCTGCTTGGTATGAACTTTGCTATTAAATCTTAGCTCTTGATCTATCTTTTTTATGGATAAAGATTCAATATTTCTGAAAAAGTTTAATGAATTTGCTTGAAACTCCAAATAAGTAGCTCTTTTTAACGAAATTAAGTAATTATTTCCCATTATTACAGCAACAGAGGAAAGTAACAGAACTATCAATAGAACTGATATTAGAACTACCCCTTTAGTCTTTGTTTGCATAAGTAATATTCGGCTCGATCAACCAGGAATAATCTTTATTATTTATCAAGAATTTTATTTTTATCAAAGTAGGAATTTTTCTTGCAGTAATAGAGTCTATAGGCCAATAACTGTGCCATCTATTTTCATACATAAAGGTAAAATTTAACTCTTCTACATTCTTGAGCATAGTTGATTCTGCAAACCCATCTTGATCATAAGGATTGGATGAAAAAAATTGCCTTCTAATTAATGAGTTATCTTCAAAAATATATTCAACTCTTTTAATTGGAGAGACATCATTAGAGAGAGATTTAATAACTGTACTAAACATTATTGCCTCCGAGTTTTCATTTGAAATAAATGTTCCATAAAGCCTATTACCAAAATAGTCTCTTGATGGAATATTAGCTATTTGCCTTATATCTCTTCTAAGTATGCCCGAGGAAAGGTTAAGCTCTTTAATGGCGTTGAGATGCTTTGAAGTATTCTCTTCACTGTCTAAGGAAGACTGAAGTATATTTGAGGAGATAACCGCAATAATAGAAAGAATTATCAAGGAAACCAAGACTTCAATGATAGTGAACCCCTTTCTATTCACTTATTATATATCCGTTTATTTTATAGATATAATTCGTTGACCCTTCTGCTTTAACGAGGATTTGGTATTCTAAAAATTCTTTAGTAATTCCGTTGGTATATGACTCTTCCCATATCCAAGTCTTTCCTCCCATTTCCATGGTTCCATTCCTTGGTCCTGGTTGATAAGGTTTCTCCATGGTGTGTATTAGAGCAATTCTATTATTAGCAACCTGTTTTGAAAGGTAATGATCTTCAAGCTTATACACAGAGACATTTATTGACAATATTGAATTATATATAGCCACAATGGAAGTGCTAAGAATAACTAGAGCAACGACAACCTCAACAAGGCTAAAGCCGTCTTTTTTAGTAGCTAATAATTTCAATTTGAATTTTTCCGTTCGTATTTATTGTTATTTCTTGTGAGTATTCATTAAAAAAAATATTTATGATGCCTCCTGAGTTTTCTCCTGAAGGATAAAATATCAATAAAGGTTTGTCTGGCGAATTCTGATCAAGCTCCGAAATAGAACCATCAAATGATTTAAATGTTTTCCTGTATCTGGAGAATTTATTCCAATGAGTGGGATGAGAGTACTCTAATTCATTAGATAACTTACCATTTATATCTAAGTAATAAGAAAAATCATCTCTATTATTGGCATGCCAGCCAATAATGCCTCCAGTAATAATGCTTTCCTCTGCCAAGTAATTAAATGTTTTTGTAAAAGATGCGCTTTGCTGAGATGCAGAAGTCACAGCACTAAAATTTAAAACCACAAGAGATGTTGCTATACCAATCACAACCAAAACTACAAGAACCTCAATCAGGGTAAACCCCCGTGAAGACTTACTGCATCCAGTTGCCAATATCTGTGTCCTCACCTGATCCACCCTCCATGCCGTCAGCACCTAAAGTATACAAATCAAATTTTTTAGATTTCCTAGAAGGGTATTCATAAATATATTCTCTACCCCAAGGGTCTAGTGGTAATGAAGAGATATAGCCATCCTCAGGAAATAAAAACGGATTTTTTAATCCTGAATGAGCCATTATTAATGCATCTAATCCCTCAGAGGTAGATGGATAAGAAAGTTCATTAAATTTATATATTTCTAAAGCTTTGCCTGTTTGTGCCATATCTGCTTTAATTTTTTCTAGATTAGCTCTTTGAAATACAGGTGCCACATTTACAACGACAATAGTTGCTAATATACCTAATATTACCAGAACTGCCATGAGCTCAATTAGAGTAAAACCTTTCTTATATTTATTCATAATTTATCCTAAAGATAGTGTGTTCATTTGCATTATTGGTATCAGTATAGCTAGAACAATGAGCATAATAAAACCACCCATAAAAATAATGACCAAAGGCTCTAAAAGAGACAGAAATACAGCCCTCTTAGATTCAATTTCATTTTTTAGAAAATGAGACACTTTATGAAACATTTTTATTAAATTACCAGACTTATATCCGCTAGATATGAGTTGAATAAATATATCTGGGAAAATATTAGTTTGCTTTAATGTATATATGAAATCCTTACCCTCCATAACATCGCTCTTTGCATTTAAGATTAATTTTGCCAAGTACTTATTACTGAATATCTTAGATGACTCCTCTAGGGCTACATCCAAGTTCGTGCCTGACTCAAGAAGTAATGCCATGGTGCTAGAAAATCTCTCTATTTCTGATGTAAGGATAAAATTACCCATAAGAGGTAATGAGAGAACTTTACTATGAGCAATAATATGTTTTTCAGGATCCTTGATATATTGCTTATAAAAATAAGATACGGAAAAAAATACCAGAAGGATAATGAGTATTATTAGCACTATATTATTAGAAAGAGCTAGCAGAGCTTTTGTTATAAAAGGAAGTTCTGCACCGGCCTTAATAAATTGGCCTATAACCTGGGGCAAAACAAACGCCAAGAGAGCAATGATAACTATTACTGAGAAGCCAATTAGTATAAATGGATAAGCTAAAGCAGATATTACCTTTTGTTTTATAGATGCGCTTTCCTCAAGATAGTCAGCTAATTTATCAAATATTACATCTAAATTTCCAGATGAATCACCTGCAGATACTAAGGAGGTGTAAGTATCTGAGAAAACGCCAGGATACTTTTTCATAGACAAGCCAAGCCGCTTGCCTTGAATAATATCCTCACGAAGGTTGTATAAAATATGCACTAAATTCTTGTTATTAGACTGATCTGCAGTTATTTTTATTGCATCCATGATCGAAGTATTTGCTTCAAGCAAAGTAGCTAGCTGCCTAGTCATTATTACAATATCTTTATTCTTGACCTTAGAAAGAATAGAGAGATTTCCCTTAGCTTCTTTAACGGTTATAGGTGTTAAATTAAGATCCTTAATTAACTTTCTAGCATCTCTTTCTGATTGCGCGCTTAAGACGCCCTTCTTCTTGATTCCAGAAATATCTAGGGCTGAGTAACTATATGCCGGCATCTGCCTGAAGGTTTCCAACCCTGACTAGTTCATCACAAGATGTTATTCCTGATATTAAAAGATCTCTAGAAGCTTGATCAATAGATTGATTATCTTTAAAAACATAATCTGAAATTATATTTTCAGACTCGTGGTTATGTATCATTTCTTTTAATTTTTTATCGACTTGGATGCATTCAGCTATTGCAATTCTTCCCTGGTATCCAGAGCTAGAACAGTCATCACAGCCATTTGAATTCCATATTTTCGTATCAGCATTTAAATTAAATAAATTAATAGCCTGGGAGTGAGCTGGCTCTTCGTATTTACAATTAAGGCAAAGTCTCCTTACGAGTCTTTGTGAGATAATCGTACGGAGGCTCGAGGCTAAAAGAAATGACTCAATCCCCATATCCCTCAATCTTGTAATTGCTGCTATGGCACTGTTTGTATGAACTGTAGATAAAACCAAATGGCCAGTTAAGCTTGCCTGAATACCGATCTGAGCTGTCTCTACATCCCTCATTTCTCCAACCATAACAACATCCGGGTCTTGTCTAAGGATGGCTCTCAAGCCTTTAGCAAAGGTATAGCCAGTTTTAGTATTGACTTGTGTCTGACCTATGCCATTAAGAGTGTATTCAATAGGATCTTCGACGGTAAGTATATTTTGAGAAGAGTCATTTAAATATCTCAGTCCTGAATACAATGTAGTTGTTTTTCCTGATCCAGTTGGGCCTGTAAAGAGTATTATGCCTTCAGGATTTTTTAGAGATGATTTGTAATTAGAGAGTATGGCTTTGGGTAGACCTAGGTCTTCAATATTTATCTGAGCTGATTGCTTATCAAGAATTCTTAATACAACTCTTTCACCATAAGATGATGGAAGGGTTGAAACTCTTACGTCGATACTTTTATCACCTAATGACAATGAAACTCTTCCATCTTGGGGAAGTCTTCTTTCTGAAATGTCTAACCCTGAGATAATTTTTATTCTAGAAATGAGAACAGATGATATCTTGCTATCCTGGCTTAAGATTTCTTTCAAGATTCCATCCACTCGAAACCTAACTACAAGCTTATCTTCGTATGGCTCGAAGTGAATGTCCGATGCCCTGCTTTTTACAGCCTGACTTATAATTCCATTAATTAATTTTATTATTGGAGTGTCATTACTTCCACTTAAAAGATCTTCTGTTGCTGTTATGCTTCCAGCAAATGTTTGAAGATCAAACTCATCTGATAGCTCTTCAGTAATATCAGAGGAATCGCTGTCAACAGAAAAACTATTAGTAAGAAGTTCATTAAAAGAATCTGCATCGCAAATAGTCATAGTAAAATCTGACTTAAGATATCTTTGAATTTCGTGGTATAGCTCTAAAGATATTTTATTAGGGGATATTACCTCATAGCCTTTATTGCTAAATGATGCTATTACTTCATTTTCGCGAACAAAATCATACGGAAGGATATCAGAAACATTTTTTATATCAGCTAATTCAGACACTTGATTATTAATCTTTAGATTTTGTTAAATCTACAGATTGAGTAGACTCACCCGTTAACATCTGACGAGCTTTGATATAATTATACTTATCATCAGATAAATTATTAGAGTCATTTGAATCAATTAATATGGTCGGTCTTAAAAATACCATAAGGTTTCTTTTAACAACAGTGGATGAAGAGGATTGAAATAATTTACCTATTAAAGGTATAGAACCGAGAATAGGCACTTTAGATAGAGTTTCCTGAGTATCCTCATCAACCAATCCTCCCAAAACTATTATTTGATTATTGTCTACAAGAGCTGTTGTTTCAATTGCCCTTTTATTTGTTATTAGGTCTATTCCGCTAGTCATTACTCCAGCCACTCCAGATACTTCAATTTTTATTTTAAGAACAACTGAGCTACCCTCATTAATCTGTGGTGTGACCTCGAGTTTAATTCCAACTTCTTGTCTAGAAGTCGTCCTAAAAGGATTTGCATTACTACTACCCAAGCTCTCCCCTGTAGTTATAGGGATTTCTTGGCCAATGATAGAGGTTGCCAGCTCATTATCCATCGCAAGAAGAGATGGTGTTGATAAAATATTAGAATTTGTATCTTGGGCTATTGCATTTATGATTCCAACAAAATTATCAGCTCCTGTTAAATCACCAAATGCTGTTACTAGGCCCTGGGTATTTAATAATGCAGATGTGGCTGTTGTTGAGAGGGTTACATTTGACTGGTCTGATAAAGCGCCTATAGTTGATAAGAGATCTGGTCCAGCTCCATTAAACCTAGTGAGGCCTACTGGCACACTCTCAGACCCACTTCCTGTAAAGACAGTTTCAACACCTAGGTTCTTTGCTGCAGTTTCTGAGAGCTCTACAATAATAGCTTCTACTAAGACTTGAGCTCTTCTTATATCAAGCTTAGATATAATATTCCTTATTGTCGTTAAATTGGCTTCGGCAGAAGAAACAATCAATGAATTAGTTTTTTCATGATGCGTTATAACTGTTTTGACTCCATCAGCATCGGGAATAAATCCACTAGAAATAGAGCTCAATATTGCAGCAACATCTGCAGATTTTGCATACTTAAGATAAATTACATCCATGGAATCATTGGAGGTAACATCTTCATCAAGTGACTTTAGAGTAGATGTTATATTAGAAGTGATGAACTCATTAGCAGAAACAATAACTGAATTAGATGGACTAAACGGTATGGCTATGAATTTATTAATGGTTGGGTTATTTTGAGCTTTAAGCTTGTCCAATATTCGAACAGCTTCAACTGACGAAAGGTTATTTAGCTTAATAATAGATATCTTTGCGGAATTATTTTTATCTAAATCATTTATGAGATCTTTAATTCTTTTTACATTGCTAGCCCTATCAACAAGAAGAATTGAATTTATTGAAGATATGCTTGAAAGGTGGGACTGTCGGCCAGTAATAGGTTTTATCATAGGAAGAACTTCTTCAGTTGATCTATTTATTAAAGGTATAACAGATGTTTGAAAGTCACCAGATGCCAACGAGCTGATATTTAAATCTCTTGTGGCCTCATTTTCAGGCACAATCCTTACAAATCCATTTTCAGTTATTGCACTAAAGCCATTTACCTGAATTGTTCTAAGATATACGTCCCAGACCTGGCGCCTATTAAGATTAGCATTAGAATAAATGGTTATTTTTCCTTTAACTCTTGGGTCTAAGATAATTGTTTTCTTAGAAAATTGAGCAATGTCTTGTGTGACTTTTTTAATATCGACATTTTCATAATTTAAAATAAAGGAGTCTTGTGCAAATGATAAATTTACCGTGGTTAGAAAAAGTAATGCTAGTAATTTGTTGCTTAAGAATTTCATATTATTTACCTATAATATTATTGATTTTATACACTTTTTGACCATTTCGAAATACAGCTTCATTTTTACTAACCTCAGTAAGTGTATATAAGTTTTCCAAGCTTTCGCCTAGAGCAACAACATATTCTTTATTTCCCTTTTTAACTATTACGGAAGAGTCGACCTCCCCAGCTCTAATGCCAATAAGTTTATAGTTGAATGCTTCTATATTAACAATATCTTTAATTTCAGGAGCAATGTTATTGAATGAATTAGCCATATCAATATCTTTGATATTAATAAGATTAATCTTTTTGATATCTGGCGCAACAGCGATGGAGTTAGCCAATAATAATGTTAGAAAAATTGATGGTAAAATTAGAACCAATAATAAGAATTTCTTAGTATTTTTAAAATTTAACATAGCTGACATACTTTAAATTGTAGCTCATATTAACAATTTATATTTAATCTTGCTTTATAAAAAGAGTTGGATGAGTAATTTAACTTTTATCAAGTTAAATCTTATAAACCTTAGATGAAAAAATGGTTATACATAACTCATTGATGGGGTGCGAATTAATTAAGGCCTGATATTTTTATAACCTTGTTAAGCCTGCCTGACTTCATTATTAAATGAAGTTTTTTAAGAAGATTTTTTACCATGATAAAGCCTTATTTATTACGAAATTGTAACTATTTTGTTACATTTATGTGACAGAATAATATAAATACATGAGTATGTAAAGGCAATACGCTCTTAGTCAATAGGAAGGGTAAACCAAAAAACAGAGCCAGGCTGGTCTTTGGAGTCGACACCAACCTCTCCATTAAGGCTATTAATGAGATTCTTGACAATAGCAAGACCGAGACCGCTTCCTTTATTATCAGAAGCTCTGGCAGAGGCTGTTCTATAAAATCTATCAAAAATATGGCTCTTATCTTCATCAGAAACACCTATTCCAGTATCTGAGACCATAACTCTTACATGATGACTTTCTGTAATTGTTGATATCTCAATACTTGATCCTTTCTCGGAGTATTTAAATGCGTTGTCAACTAAATTATTCATGATCCTTTCGAGTGCCTGGGGGTCTGCTTTTACAAAATCGGAGTGGTTTGATTTAAAAATAATCTCAATTTCTTTTTTCTTTGTAACGCTTTTCATAGATGATACAAATTCATCTATGAAACTAATAAGATCAATTTTTTTAATATTTAATTTAAGATCGCCATATTCAATTCTTGAAAGATCAATTAAGTCAGCAACCATGACAGAGAGCCTTTCAGAGTTATGAAGAATTGCCTTTGCAAAAATTTTTGCCTCTTTCTTATTATCAAGAGCTCCATCAAGTAGAGTTTCAGAATTTGCTCTTATAACACTTACAGGAGTTCTTAATTCATGAGATAGATTTGATATGAAGTCTCTTCTCATTGAGTTAAGTTGTCTTAATTGAGTTATATCATGGACAACTAAAATATAATCACCGGTAGTTTTTGAAGTATTCATTGATCCTAATACCCATCTTGTTGTCTTATCTTCTAATTCAATCTCAAACTCTATATCAGCTCTTTTTTTATTATCAACTCTTTTAAAAAGATAGTTAAGGGCAGGGATTTTAAGATTTTTGATATTTTGATTAGATAATTTTTTAATATTTAAAATAATAGATGTTTGTTCATTTGAAAAAACCACCTCACCATCTTTATTAGTAACTAATATGCCTTCACCAAGGTCATCTAAGACCTGACCAAATTGGTCCCTTTGTCTTGCAATCATCTTAATTTGACCTTTTAAGTCTTCTGAAATTTGAGAAATTGACCTAGCCACCTTTCCAAAATCATCCCCTCTTTGAGTAGGCAAGGCCTTCAGATCAACTTTTTTATTTTCTCCTTCGGCTATGTTAGTGGCAACGTCAGCTAAATCTTTTATATTTGAGTATAAAAAATTTACTGCTACTGCACTAGCGATCATAGAAACTATAAAAACTACAACAAATAGAAGGATTAATGAGAGACCTAATGTATCTGCTGCGCTATCCAAGTAAGTTAAAGGAACTGCTATTCTTATAATATTTGGCTTTGTCTCTTGATTATCACGAGTAGCAAAATATAAAAGATCTTGCTTCAGGGTCTCACTGTATCTAGAAGACCAGCCTGTCCCGTTTTCAATAGCCTCTTTAACCTCTTTTCTTGAAATATGGTTATCAATTAGACCAATTTGATCAATATTTAATTCAGAATCTCCAATTACTTGTCCGTTATTTTTTATAAATGTGACTCTAGAGTTTGATGCTTTTCCAAGATCGTTGGCAATATAATCTGCTTCAATTGATGTTTTAAATTTATCTAAACTTCCAACAGAAGAAACTAGCAAATTAGCTTGTTTTTCAAGTTCATTAACTATTTGGAGTTTGAAAGCGGTTGAAAGATCTCTCTCAGCCACAACATAAGCTATAGATATACTGACAGTTAGTAAAGAGAATACAATAAAGAATATTCGGGATCTAATTCCCATTTAACTACTCAGGGGTTCTTGAAAATTTATAACCGACGCCTCTAATTGTCTGAACATATTTACCCATTGATCCAAGCTTCTCTCTAAGTCTTTTAATATGAGTATCTACAGTTCTAGTTGTTACGTCAGAGCTATAACCCCATACATCAGATAAAAGCTGGTCTCTAGACTGCACTCTTCCTCGTCTATCAACAAGCTGTCTTAATAATCTGAACTCTAGAGCGGTAAGTGTGACTTGCTCCTTATTTACAAACACCTCATGCGAATCAATATCAATTGTTAGGTCTCCGAACTGGCGCTCAATCTCAACAAGGTCTGTTTTAGGTGCATCGCCCCTTTTTAAAACAGCTTTAATTCTTAATATTAACTCTCTTACACTAAAAGGCTTGGTTACATAATCATCAGCTCCTAGTTCAAACCCAACAACCTTATCAACCTCATCATCTTTGGCAGTTAGTATTATTATAGGAATACTGCTTAAGTCGGGGTTGCCTTTCATTTCTCTACACAAGTCAAGACCCGAGCCATCTGGAAGCATTAAATCAAGAAGTATCATAGAAAAAGAAGACATTGAGATAGCTGCTCTTGCATCACCAAGAGACCCAACACCGACTACATCAAAGCCATCTTTAATAAGATTGTATTCAAGAGTGGTTCGAATATCTGGCTCATCCTCTATTACAAGTATTTTATTTGTCATGATTAAATTTTGAAGTACCTAAACATTTATACGCTATTTTTATTATTTTTAAAGTAATTGTTACTGGTTATTTTCTGCAAATAGTTTTCTTAATGCAGGCTTATCAAATTTTCCAGAAGCTATTTTAGGTAGTACTGTTTTAGAAAATTCTATAATTAATGGAATTTTAAAAGCAGCTAGCTTGTCTGTTAAAAATGATCTTAATTCATCCGAACTCATCTCTGTACCTGGTTTTAAATATATAGAAGTACATAAAACCTCACCCAACCTCTCGTCAGGTATGCCAAATACACAAGCCTCTAAGACATTGGAGTGTTCGTAAATAGATGCTTCCACCTCTATACAGGCAATATTTTCCCCTCCCCTAATGACCATATCTTTAACTCTATCGACGATATACAAAAAAGGCCCGTCAAACTTTCCAAGATCTCCACTTCTAAACCAACCATCTTCATTAATACATTCAGCAGTCGCTTCAGGATTTTTCCAATAACAAATCATATTAGCCATAGATTTAATGGCCACCTCTCCAAGCTCCCCTTCTTTAACCTCATTCCAATTATCGTCTATGATTCTAATATCAGTTACAGGAGGAGCAATTCTTCCAGCTGTAGAGGGATGATTTTTATATTCATCGCCATGACATAAGGTTCCCAGGGCATTAGTTTCTGATAATCCATACCCTATGGAAGGGCGGCCTTCGAAGCCTTCATCTAGTAATTTCACATGCTCAGAGGGCCTTGGGCCTCCTCCAGCACCAAGAGTTTTTAAGCTTGATAGATCATAGTTTGATCTTTCTGGATGATTTAATAGTTCCCAACTTTGAGTTGGAACACCAGTTATATCTGAAATGGTTTCATCCTGAATTAGCTTTAGTGCATCTCCTGCATCCCATTTTTTCATCATAACTACCTTTCTTCCTACCAGAATAGACATCAATAGCCCCACATGACTTCCAGTAACATGAAATAACGGCACACATAGAAGAATTGCTAAATCTGGACTTAATGCAACCTCACCAGATTCTTCGATGATAGCTATTTCACCCAATACAGATGAATAGCAGCCCCAACTAAACATAGTTGCAATTACTGCTTTTTGCGATGAAAGAACGCCCTTAGGCTTACCAGTGGAGCCTGAAGTGTAATAAATTGTTGCATTGTCATTCCTCTGAATATCGACTTCAGGAAATGAATTACTATGACCTTCTATGAAATCAGCAAAAGATGTAAATGATTCATCTGGAGTGTAGCTGGTTATAATTTTCTGAACACTGGGAGTTGACTCTAAACCTTGAAGCCTTTTTTTGTCTGCGAACAATAATTTAGCATCAGAATGCTCTAAACCATAAATAACCTCTGCTGGCACCCACCATGAATTAAGCGGAACGCAAACAGCGCCGATGCCTATAATGCCGAGATATGCAAAAATAAACTCGGGATTATTTGCCATACATATTGCAACTCTATCGCCTTTAATTATCCCCGAGGCCATAAGCGCATTTCCAACTTGAGCACTTTTTTCAAAAACTTGTTTATAGGAAAACCTTTCACCCTCATAAACAAGCCAATCTTTTTCCTCATGCAGAAGTCCAAAATCTAAGAAGCCCCTCAGACTATCTGGAAAATGAATATATTCGTTATATGAAACACCCTGCTCATTAACAACCACCTTAGTTTCAAACATTTGCCCTGGTGCTGTTTGTTTTTCTAAGATTTGATTAAAAAGATCTGAC
>Ga0209815_1001225_pt1 | contig 17434 bp, 13 predicted proteins | sample CoawatmetaG00DNA_FD_187507 | JGI IMG/M metagenome (GOLD analysis project Ga0209815, IMG submission 187507) | Marine microbial communities from the West Antarctic Peninsula - Coastal water metaG002-DNA (SPAdes) (version 2) | ecosystem: Environmental > Aquatic > Marine > Coastal ...
GCTTTATTTAATGTTACAGCCATTGTATTAGCAGTATCGCGCTGCGTTTTACTTATAGAGACTATAGCACTCTTCATTTTTTCAGTAACAGCTAATAATGCACCACCCGATATTAACTGTTTGCTGATAGATTTTTCTTGAGCTGCAGCTTCTTTTGTGATACCCTGTTCTAGCTTTAACACATCTGTTTGCATTTTACTACGAGCATTAGTTAGATTGACAATACGCTTAGTTCTCTTTTCAATCTCTGCTAAATTGGTTCCTTGCTTAACATACGTATCTAATATATCTCGTTGCTGCTGATACTTTATATCTAATAAGTCTTTTGAGTCTTTTAGATTACGTAATTCTTCTGCTCCAGAGTTCTTTCCCATGTGTATTAATCCATTTTATCTAATGCACTATTTAATGCATCTAAATTAGCTTGAATTTTTCTTATTTGATCCAGGATTTTAGGATCTCTTAATGCTTTCTTTTTTGCAATAGATTTTATACCTTTTTTAGCGAAAAAAAGGCCAAGCATTGCAACAACGATTTTGTTTAAATTCATAATACTCCTGTTCTCAGTTATATATTATAAATATCAAAAAACTACCTTTTACGGATGTTTCCTTTTAGTTCTTTGTTGTGCTTTTGAATATTCTCGTGTTTTTCTTGAACAGTATCAGTCAAGCATTTGATATGGAACCTACGTAGCCATATAGGCATATTGTATACATCAGAAAATGTATAACCACCGCCGCCATTATATACAAGAAAGAATATCTCTCTATGTACTACGGGCTTATAGTTAAGCCCTAGGCCAAAAAAAGTCCAGTCCAATGGGTAGCATGACTCTACCATTAAAGTTAAATTCATCGTTCTTAACATGTACAGTTAGATCGATATCGGGACTCATGTTTAGTATATAGTTTCGAAGTTTCAGTGAATCTCTAGCTATTAATTGATTGTTTATAAAGCTGTCGATATGTGCTTTATCTGCGTCACCATCAATAGATGTAATCTGATGTTGTAATCGAGTAGTAACACCTTTCGAATGACCGCGGAGAGATTGCTTCTCTAATTGAGCAGCTATCATAACCTCTTCATTACCTGTTAATAATTTGAATTTTAAAACCTGGCCACCTACAGGTAGTGTATATTCAAACTCATTTGAATTATTATATAGTGATTCATCTAAAAGCTCATTACCTATCTCCGTTAAATCAACGGTATGTGAGAAAGATTCTTCAGTTCCTGGAATATTTACATTGATGTCGTATTCTGGACCGTATCCTAATACGCGGGCAGCAATCATTATAGCATTCTTATCACCTAATAATAAATCAGAATAATGTATAGGCTTACCTTCACCGTTACTCACGATAAGAGCTTCAAATAGCATATCCAGCGCTTTTCCTTGCTTAATGAGAGTTGGATTTGTTAAAATATCCTCTTCTCTAGCTGTCATATATTTCATTTCAACTTTACCTGTTGATAATGGATTATCTTTTGAATATACTAACCCTTTACTTGGTAGATCTACTATTTCAGTAGGGAAATCAAAATTACCTGCTGCAGCTGTACGTGCAATTGCTTGTTGTTTTATATCTTTATTAGAAACATCACCTGGGTAATCTGTATCTATAACTTGTCCTGACATTATGTAACTCCTTTATTGTAATTAATGTATATATAAATATATACAAACCAAAAAAGTCCTGATTTCTCAGGACTCTTTTTATATTATAAAATAATATTATGTATCATCACTAAAAGTTGTACATGTGAATACATACTTAGTACCGTTATCCCACTTCTGCTCAATAGTTGTTGAAATATTAGCTGCAGGGTATATAGTTGAATCTAGAGTTGATAGATATGCAGAGGACTCACTTGCAAAAGTACCAGCCATACTCGTATCTTGTGACGCTGTAACTTCACCAATAATTATTTTTACTGAACAACTATCTGCTGTATATACTGCCATAACTCACTCCTTAGAATTCTAATACTGCATAATCGTATTTCAATGTTAAACTAATCTCTATTGGTTGATCATTAGACCAATCTAATTCACCCATTTCAGTTGACAATGGAAATGCTCCTTTAAGAACCCATCTTTCTCTAATATCACCTGCAGGTCCTAAAACCTCGATAGTAACATCTTCTTTATAGAAATCCGGGTATCCAGCTTTTCCTGTTGCAGATTCGTATCCTTTACGAACCCACTCCATTACGTGCTGTGCACCAGATGGTACGATTGGATCCCATAAGGTCATAGTCACATCATTCCAATCTGCTTTTCCTTGCAGCTTTCGCTTTGTATTAATGTGATCAATTATAACCTCACCGAATGTCACACTAGGGCGAGTTACCTTCTTACAGATGAATGATGGTATATCTCCAACTGACATTACAAACCGATTTGATACTTTCGGTGTGAATGAGTTGAACATCAATTGTTGTGCGCTAATAGTCTCTGCCATTATATTGTTCTCCTATTTATAATAAATATCTTATTCACCAAAAGTTGCACCGGTTGGCATAACATTAAAGTCGACTACAATGAATTCCGCTGCTTTTGCTGGCTGAATGTATATATCTCCCTTCATGATATTTCTATCAATGATATCAGGTGTGTTATTCGTATCATCCATTACAACTTTAAATGCAAATAATCCATTGTTCTGCTGTACTCTCTCCATATATGGAACTACAGTAGATAAGAATCTATTCCGTGTCTCATTTGTATTGTTTTCAAATACAAGATACTTACTAGTTGATGCAATGAACTTTTTAAGGTTAATTAGTAATCTTCGTACATTTACTCTATCTAATGCAGAAGACTTCTTTTGTAAAGTCTTTTGACCCCATACTACAACCCCTTGTCCCGGGAATGTTGCTAATGGGTTGATACGTCCTGAGTATAGAGTATCTCGATTGGTATGAGTTAGCTTACGCTCAGCTCTAACCGCTACATCAACTCCACCTCTATTTAATCCTGCAGGTGCATACCACTCATGTGCAACTTTATCGTTAAATGCAAGTACCCCTGGTAATACAGATCCAGCTGGAACCCATATAAGCTTATTTAGCTGATTGTCAGGTATCTGAACCCATGGCCAATACATAGCTGCGTAACTTGAGTTATACTTTGCTGCTTCAGCCACTGTAGTTGTAATTGCTGCTCCATATCCTACAGGATCTACAACTGCAAAACAGTCACCTCTAGCTTCTGCAACTTTCACTGCTTTATCTACGATAGCTGAGTGCATATTTTGATTAGCTCCAGGTATTAACAGCATGTTAATATCGTATTCATCTTGATTTGCAAGTAAATTTAATGCTTGTGTATAAGACGATCCACCGTTTACATTATCTGCAGAACTTAAATCGTATCCTTGACAGTTACCACTTGTTATATTTTCATAGAATTTTGCTGGTCCAAGAATATTACCATCTGCTCCACCTAAGAATGAACCTGATCCAGATGTTGGTAATGATTGTGATGCTTCTGCAACTCTAACATCTCCATTCTCATCTAAATAATCGACAGTTTGTTTAAGAACTTCAACACGTATATATCGTGACATATTAGAATATGATCCTGATAATTGTAAGTATGGATCAGCCGTTGTTCCACGTACTGTGTATACCATATCACCAATAACTTTACTAATATAATTAGTTGAGTTTGGATCTAATGATAAGTTACTCCATGTTTCTAATGGAATCTTAGCTACACTACTATCATTACCACGTCTTACAACTAGATTGAATGTACCTGTGTTGTTGTCTACATTTGAAACTTCCCATCTAACATTATCTTTCGATCCACTTTCTAATACATGGTTAGTACCTTCTGATAATTGATAATTGTTCAGATTATCACCTTCTGATAACGTTCTTACTTTAAATGCTGTTTCTGTTGCTCCATTAGTACCATTTGCAAATGATACTAAATTAGTTATAATAGTACCTGAACCAGTTTGGACTGTAATTGTTTGAACTCCGTTAGCTGATGCCGTAAACTCTACTCCACCATCTGCTCCAGATACAGCAGTTAATGCTAGTGCTGTTACAGTATTAACTTTATCTACAAAATTAGTAACAGCTACTCCTACAGTAGAGCCTGTTTGGAAATAGAATATCGGGGAATTATCTACTGGTACTGAAACTTGATCACTTGCTATGAAACGATACTCTACACTACCTTGTGTTACCTGTACCTCACTTCCATCTGCTGCAAATGGATTGGCTGCGTCTACAGATGCTGAAAATGCTCCTGATACAGCTGTTCCTGTACTCGGTGTCTCACCAGTAGCTACAGAACTAGAAGCATGGCTAAATCCATCTCCTGCAATTCTAACTACAGTTAATGGTCCACCATTCTTAAGATATTGTTCCGCTGTATGGGATGTTAAATATTGTTGATAGTCACTACCACTTTTGAACGTATTTCCAAATAGATCTACGTATTGTGCATATGATGTAACCTGCGTAGGTATGCCTACTGGTCCTTTTACTGTTGGACCTACAATTGCTGCACCAATCTCACCAACTCCTTGTGGTAAGAATGATAAGTCATTTTCACGCGTAAAGACGCCGGGACTTATAATTTTTTCAGCCATGTACTTTCTCCTAATATTGCAATATGAGTAAAATTATTCTTATATAAATATATGAACAAAAGTGCAAAAACGATTTTACCAGGAGTAATTATGTAAATTACAGTATTGCAACAGATGCAGTGAATACAGCATCATTTGCAATTGTTGAGGCTCCTGTATTCCAGAAGTTTAAGGAAGCGGTATAAGCTCCTACAACATTTGCAGTAACAATAGATCCTGTTATTATTGAACCGTTACCACCAATTACGTTAGCTACTATTAATGAATTACTAGCAATCGATGTATTATGTAGTGTTACAGTCCATCCTGTATCTACTGCTACAGTGCTCTGTAGTTGATTCGTAATTTGACATCTTGCTCCATTGACACTATGTACTGCATTATCTGTAGCTGAACCTGTTTGAATATTTTGATCTAACGTAAGTGTACCCATTCTAGCACCATCAATATACGCTACTCCATCAAGCCATAAATTTTTCCACTCTTTTCCAGATGAACCTAAATCATATAGATTATCGTCTGTTGGTATTAACGATCCACTTAATGAGGTGATCGAAGCAGTTGCAAAGCTTTGAATTGTACCTGCTGTTGAAGTAACAGTACCAAGACCAGATATTGCATCAATATATGCTGTTCCATCTACATATAAATCTTTCCATTGTTTTGTAGATGAACCTAAATTCCAAACATCATCACTATTAGGTGTTATTGAACCTGAAGCTTCTATTGAACCTGAAGCTTCTATAGTATCAACATATAACTTATTCCATTTCCAAGAGGTAGTTCCTAAATTATGTATACCATCACTCTTTGGATATACTGAACCACTTATATTCATTGAACCTGAAGCTTCTATATCCTCAACATATAACTTATTCCATCGCCCTCTGGCATTAGAATTAGCTTCACCTAAGTTATGTACAGCAACTGTTACACCAGTATTAATAGGAATTATTGAACCACTTACATTCAATGAGCTCGAAATTGACCCAATATAAGAATTTCCACTAGCATATACATGTTTCCATTGTTTTGTAGATGACCCTAGATTGTGTGCGCCGTTATCATTAGGAATAATACTGGAACTAACTTCAGCTTGAAGAACTATATTATCTGTATCAGCATCTCCAATAGTAAATTTACCAGTTGTAGTTAAGGATCCGGATACTGTTACAGTATCACCTGAATTCGGGGTTATGGTATTGACGTATAATGTGCTCATTCTGTTTCTCCGTGAGTTATAGTATTAATCGTATATAAATATACAGTTATAACTAAAAGGGTTATATTTTTATTGTTAATTTATGTTTTTTAAAAAGTTTGAATTCTTATTTGAGCATTTTCCTGTAATCTTAAAGATCCTATATTTGTTACTAAAACTCCTACAGAATTATTAGTAGGTACTCTACCTATAAATATAGGACCATACCAATGGGCTACCTGCCCACTTGGAAAACTAACTGTATTAGATATATATTGATTGTTACTACCAAATGTTCCTGTATTAATAATAACTTCTTCATTATTTTCATCACTTAATGTAACTGTATTGCTATCTACTTCTACTGTTACATCAGGTTGAATACTTTGAATAGTTAATGTAGCTCCATCTTCGATTCTTAATTTAATATTAAAGTTAAGATTTCCAGATCCTGCATTTATGACCTGATCATCTATTGTCACACCCTCATACACGGCTCCTAAACTAGCTCCAATTTGTATACCTGTAGCGTCCAGGTCATTATCTGAAGGGTTCCATTCTCCTGGAGCTTGGGTTACATCTTGAGTATATGTACCATTTACTGGTCCTACTGTCCAATAAGAAACTTGTCCTGCAGGAATTGTAGTATTTTGAAGTACTTTACTTGGGTTACCATTATTGTTATTGTATATAACAACATCATTTCCTACCTCGTCAACACCGCTAATTGTTACTGTACCTGTATCTGTATCTGTTGTTATATCAGGCTGTGGACATTGAATTGTAAATGTTGATGCTTCGCTTACGTGTACCACTACTCCTTGAGCAATTTTAATATAGCAATTATTACCTACACCTATCATATTACTTATAGATGGATCCCCTGGTGATCCGATATTAAGTGATTGTGATATATGTCCAGGCTGTGTTATTACAGCTTCTTCAATGGTAACGTTTGAATGTGATGTGATCTGTACACCTAATGTTCCATATGTAAGTTGTCCACCTTGAAAGATATTTATGGACATACTGTCAAAACCATAGTTTCCATATGATCCGGATACATCTAATGATCCTGATATTTCAACGCCACTATTACTACTCGCACTTATTGCACCAAACCCTGTCGGGTTACCTGAAAACTGATATTTACCTTGTAAGTCATGTGCATTAACACCACCTGCAGTTAATAACGCAGGACGGACTTTTAATGAACCTGTTAGCTCTAATGGTATTGTTTCTTTAGGGCCAAGTGATATTCTACCAGCACTTACTGATAATGCTTCAAAAGTATCTTTAACGTATATATCAATCCTATCACCTGGTGAGGTGTATGTACCACCTAAATCAATATATGTAGATGCAGACTCCATAGCACGTAACTTTCTAACTTTCATACCATCAGGTGTTTTACGCTTTTCAAAAACTTGCTTTGCATCCTCCTGTACGTATGTAGTTACTTCACCACTCGCACTTGTAAATCTTATTTCATCTCCGGTTATTTTAACTGCCATGGTATTACCTCTATATTATCCTGCATTTAAGGCACCAGTGGTACCATCTGGATTAGTTTTATTGTCAACACTCGCTAAATCTTCTATAACTGCACCTGTAACATTTATTGTTCCATAGTTTTGAATATCTACATTAACAGTCAATACTCCTATTACAGATAGCGTTATACCTTGTGGTACAATTATTTCTGCTGCTACAATCGTGTCCATGTAGAACGTAGTATTCTCTGTCAGTGTTACAGCTTCATCTACTCTACCATCATCCCACTCTTCACGAGTTACACCTCCAGCACCATCACCCATTATATGCTCAGTAAACGATACTTTCACCGGACTAAACGTCTTTGTACTACTTTGCTGAATTTGCTTCTGTATAGTATTAGGTATTATGTGCCCGTTTATAGTTATCGTAAATTCTGATTTGACTGCCCTATCTTCACCTGATACTAATTCTGTTGCTGAGGTGAAGTCGTCAATCTTAGCTTTTACTAGAAATTTGTTTTTATCTCCCCAATATGATCCTTCAGCGTAACTAATAGCTTCTACTAGTTTATTCATTTGAGTAACATATTCAGTCCATACTACACATTCATATGTAGCTACTATATGATCAGGTATTACTACGCGTTGGTATTCTTTTACTCTACGTCTACCTTTTAGTATATCGAATTTATCATACTTATTTTCTTTAGAGTATGTATTTTCAATAAAATGGTATAGAGGATTATTAACATCAACCTTCATGCCTAATTCACGGTTTTTAGATATACTGGTTCGCCTATACATCACTAGTGGTAATTGTACCTTACCTTTTGGGTCTCTATAAAAGCTTGATTTCTGAGCACTCTTCCAGCGCTCAGGTGATCCGTATATTATAGGAACTGCTTGCTCTACCCTATTACTATCTGTTATCTGTAATTTTACAACACTCTCGAAATAATACTTAATGGTTTCATCTAAGTCTACTAATCCTAATGACACATCTTTAGATGTATCAGTATCGCGTCGAATATGCTCTACTCGATTAACTTGCTCTCTATGTGGTTTATTACTGCTCATTAGTATACCTCATTGGATCTAGGACCTTGTGTATTCTCTATCGATAATTTTGAGCGTCTTGTTAGGTGAGCTGCAGCTAGGATAGATATACTACTACCTCCGGTTAGATTAGCATCATCAGGTCGTCTACCTCCCCAATATTGATTTTCTACTGCGCTATCTACTTCCCAAAATGCATTATCATGCTCGATAATATCACCAACCTCTATTACTAAATTAGCTCTATCGATTAGCATATCTTTCAAAAACGCAAATGTTGCAGTTTGATTCACATCAACTCCAAATTCTGAATCAGACCACTCCTGGTCCTCTCTAGTTACCATACATGGTACTCGAACACAACTTCGATATGTTTTACCAGTCGATGATTCACCATATAAATTATCATTCGTTATATTTACATCAAGCTTATATATATGCACGTTTTGCTCAATTATGTCACCAATTAGTTCATAATTAATCTTCGTAATAAACGCTGCATCTTTTGCTGAGTTAAATAGTGCCATATTATCCTACGTAAATATTAAGTGGTATCTTATTAATAGTATCTTGCTGGAACTGTGCTTCTTCGCTATTACGCTCCATCATGTTCCGTCTTGAAGATTGCTCGAGATCCTCTCGTAATTGCTCTACTAGTACATCTCTCTCTGCAGCACCTTCGGAGCGCAATGTGTCGCCATCTAGTGATGTATCACCTCCCGGGATTGGTATTGTGGGATACTTACCTCTAACAATTCCAAGTAATTCTTTAGTCAATGCTAATGTATATTTTCTAATCCATTGCTTACCTGGATCATTGATGTCACCGTATAATGTATTAGCGTAGTTAATATTTGAATAATCAGATACAACTCCTGCAGGGGTTCTTAATAGATTATTCCTATCATCTACCTCTATATAATGTAACCATAGAGTTGAGGTTCCTGTAGGTTTAGGTAATATAGTTAGTTTATTATTAGTTAACTCAAAACTATTTGCTGATTTACGTACATGATCATTGAACTCAATGGCCTGTATTCGTAATAGATCATCATACAATGGCATCATTAGATAGTTTATGGCAGGTGACATCATACCCATTCCCATACCGGCTAACATTTGCTGTGAGCCTACACCTGAGCCAATATGAGGATCAAAGAATCGAGTCATAGCTGGTGATGATTCATAGAATACTCTACGAATTTCAATATCTTTTGCGGTAGCTGAATTAATGCCTATTAATGCATCAAGATCATATGTCTGTATACCTGCATTTAATGTGATTGATGCAGAGTGAAATGTTACATCCCCTCCTACCCCAGCTTCTGTACCATATTGTTTACTAATAGCTATTTGACTTCCTAGATTAGGTGATAGGTTTCTATGCGATAGATTCGAGCCTGTGCTAGCTCCTCTAGCTAATAATAGATTTTCACGTATGTTAAATCGGTTGACTTGAGCTGTATATTCTAAAGCCGATTCCTCGAAGCATGCCCAGAATTGTATTGCTTGGAGTTCAATATCAACCATAGGATATCCTAATCGTCTAGCGCACCATAAAGTTGCATTATTACAATCAGTTCCAAATGATGCCTCACTTCCATACGTTCCTATAGGCACTTCTTGATACGCGTTTGCAAAAAGTTCCGTTCCATCATAATACGACGATGTTGCCATGTTCTCTCCTAATTAGTTATATATTATAAATATACAAATAGCACCATATTGTATAGTTTATCGTGATTTATATCTATACACGACTGTTTGAGATAGGTATTAATCGACTACTCGAGCTCAGCATTGCTCTAACTACCTCAGGATCAAATACCACATTACCGTAGGAGCGTTCTATGTTCGTAACACCTACACTCCCTTCTAAGGAGACATTTGATAACATATTATTTGATCTAGTAGTTGGTAGTGTGACATCATCTATAGGAGTATTGTAGTAAGGGAAATGAGCAATTAGGTTAGGAGCTCCGTGGAGTGCGCGCATGTTTGCATACTCGTGCTGGTCAAGCAGTGTACTCCGAAAGTAATGTAAGTTGTCTACGTCTTCAATATACACCTGTTCGCTCGAATCCGGGTTTAAGTATGCATACATATCGGGATCAACTCGCTCTGATAGTTTACGTAGAGCTACATGATCAAGAAATTCGTTACCATATACACGTTTTGCGTCAGCCATAGTTGGATCACCGTATATGCTCTCATGATATGAACTCTGCGTTGTATAAGGTGTGCAGTTTGTTGGATCAGGTATATAGTCGCGATATGCATGTGTTTGCAGCCATTTTTTAGCTCCTATTTGTGTTAAATCTCTCTTCTTCTGAGCGTATAATGCTAATATACCAACAACCTGAGGGCATGCCATTGAAGTACCGCTTCTCGATCCATACTTAGAATATATTCTACCTGATCTACCTTGTGCTGTTGATGTCTCTTTCATGAGATATCCTCCTATTGCATTTGTCGATTGCGGAGAATAGGTGCTTAGCAGTGTAGGAATTTCTCCTGCATATAGGTCTGCTGCAGAAAACCTAGTCTTAGGAAAATCCCGTTTACTCATATCGTACATATGGTCAATACTAGCGGCAGACATAAATGTATATGGTAGACTTGATACTATATCCACTCCAGGAGCCATTATATCTGTACGTGGTCCAGTATTACTAAAATTCGCTTTCTGATCGATAGACATTTTATCAGATGCTTGCAAAGTTCGCGTAGCTCGATTATGACTAGTTACCTTCATTGATCCACCTACGTTTAACCACGCCTCATGTTGGAAGTCGGTCCAATAGGCTTGATTTGCATAATTACCGGGGAAAAATGAACTAGTTCGCGGAGAAAATACTTCACCGTTTTGTCTCGGCCTGTACCCGTTTGTACCAAATGGCTCTTGCCATGTATTAATTGTATGAGTGTTCCAACCAAGTACTTCTCGTACATACTCCATTGCAACTTCAGCATGTATACCTTTAGCGTGTAATGTATCATCTGGATAGTCTGACGCACCGATAGAATCAGCGTACGCTTTAACCCCTGTATTATCCCAATCGAATCCTCTTTCACCACGTTCGTCGAAGTACATGGCGGTATCTTTCAGAAAAGTGCAATCTGTAGCACCAACTGCAATTACGTTTTCATCATATAACATTGCAGTTGGTAAATCACCCATTGGCATCCATCCCATAGTATGTACATTTTCCTGTATTAACTCCCCATCTTTATATTCGTCCCAAGACCGCGTATGCGCATATATACCAGGATCTTGCCAATAGTTCGTAGAATATCGTAGAGCTTCAGCGTTAGGGACTCCACTTGGAGAAAAATAAACGTCTTCATAATTTGTTTCACCTGCTCCAGGATCAATGAATGGTGCGGTACCTGATTCAGTAGGATATGCAAATCCATGATCAGGATCCGTAAATAAGAACGATATATTGTCATGACTACCACTGCATTCAAAAGCTGCAGTTGCTCTAGATGCAGATAATGAATTCATTACAGAATGTCCGTTCCCAGTTGAGTAGCACCAAATAGCACCTTCTTCCATAGATTGCTCTCTGAATAAGGTTTTTGCGAGTCGTTTATTAGCTAGATTACTTATATACCAATGTCGATTGAACGCACCGTTATTATAAGGAGCTTGTGGTTCACCAGGGGTACGAATTCCTTTATATCCGAATCTATTCAGAGAGCGATTCCATTTATAGCGACCTAGAAAGTTTTGCGTAGTCTGTAGTTGAGAGCGTAGATCAGGATTACCTTCTTGAGATAATGAACCGGTATATACTGACCACCGGTTAAATGATTGTCCTATTACCGGTAACTTTACTTGGAAGGATTCTATAGTATGTACCTGATTGTTTTGGACGTATGCTGAAGCTGTATGCATAGATATCCAACTATTTAATTGGCTTGCAGCTGTATTTAGTTCCGCGCGGATCCAGATTCTATTACGGTCATACTGTAACTCCAAGCCAGGTACATTACTATCAAATACAGCTTTTAAATTACCTATAGAGGTAGAATCAGTACCTCCTAGTGAGAATGAATCTACGTCTGCAAAATAATAAGAATGAGTGTCTGGGGCGTAAACTTCACCGCTGTCTACTATTGAATCTGCAGGCATATTGTTAGGATCACTCGCTATGAAGCGATATAGAATTGTACCAATAGTATTTCCAGGTGTGTAATACGTGTTATGCATCCATCCTGGAACGATTACTGAGGCTGATTCGTTAGTACTGATTGATTTTGATGCATCTGTAGAAGCTGTTTGTGCACTACCAACTGTATATAGGTCAGAGTATGTGTAGTTCCCCGTATAATGTTCGAAATTATTACTTGGTGTATATGTTAGTTCCCATGGATCGTTAACGAGAGCATCAATTTCAGCTGCGTTTTCTACAGGATTTATACTTTGCCAAGTATACCCTGATTCACCATCCTTATCTGGTTGTGGTATTATATCATAGCTACTAGTAGTTGCTCTAGCTAATTCATTCATAAGTGCTGGACCTTGTGCTCTTGCATACCCATACGAGTTGTTTATTATAAGGGGATTGTCGATACCAGCTGCTTTCTTTAATATTTGTAAGTAATATACTAACTCCTCATCACTGGCCTCATTCCACCTAAAACCTGAGTACCATTTAGCAGATTGATGGTAAACATTAGCTTCATGTGCCCATCCTATAGTACGACCGGCAACAGTTCCAGCTGTATGCGTACCGTGGTGATAACCACCAGGTACATAAGCGCACATTGAGCTCGAGAATCCTACAGTATCTCCTGTAATAGGATCTATATAATCCATACTACCAGTAACATCTACTCCGTCAGGTGTAGGATTTCCATATTTTATATCTTCATAAATCTGACCTCCAACATAACTTGCGTACTGGAGTCTACCATAATCTGTATCAGGGAAGTTTTGACTTTCAATCAAATGGGTAATATAGTTGTGCATTTGTATAAATGTAAAGTCTCGGGCGCGCCATTCATCCCATCCGGCTGGACCTAATAACACTAGTCTATCTATATGCTTTGCTAAATAATTCCAATCTACTAATTGAACACGCGTATCTGTAGTCTCTGTGTTTGTAAATTCGTAATGAGTTGGATCCATGGGTTGATCAATAGCCATCACATCTACATCTTTACCTGTCCAACCGTTCTGTGCTGCGGTTGATGATCCAGTTATCCAGTGTGGTGCGAGGGAAGAGTAGTTGTGTAGATTTGTAAATCCATTATTCATATTATTTAATTTTTCCATAACATCTCCTATGCGCTCGGTATATTTATTATAAATGGTTCGTTAGCAACTAATAGATATACCTTACTAGGTACCATGTTACCTACCTTGTTACTACCATACGTTGGCCACCAGACTGCACCGGTGCTTAGATCTTTAAGCTGAGTGATGGATGGGGTATATTTTGCAAATAATTTAACAGGATCTAGTTCACGGTTAACAGGTACAGGTAGGTAATTAGCTCCTGCTAATATATTATATGTCGTATATATCATAGTACTACCTGGTATCCGTATTTGAAAGCTTTGCAGAGTGTGTATTTCATCAAACCATTCAATGATGTACCCTGAAGCTGTGTTGTAGTTTATATCTTCAAAATCGCTTACTGTTGAGTATACCACCTCTTGTGTTGTAGCGTCTCTTACCTCTTTAATATACTTACCGATATTGTTAGAAGTGATGTGTGCTTGATTATTAGCATATGAATAGTTTTCAAATATATACCTAACGGTTCTATTAGAGTTATCAATCCAACTAGAGAATACACTCTTGAGCGATGTAATTGTGCTTACGTTTATATTGATCACTTGGAGCTCATTCTCTAATACTGTAGGTAGCTTATCTATATTAACAGTATTATTTACTGGTATGGTGAACGTTTCACTAGCTTTGAGTTGATAGCCTTGTCCCGGTTGCAGTTCTCCAATTCCGTTAAATCCATATTCTGGCCACCATACGCTCGCGTCATTAGCTTTCAGTATTAGCACTGTATCATGATACCCTTCAAATAATACTTCAGGATTAATAGGATCTATAAACGGGAAAGATATGATATTCCAGCCTTCGGTAATTTCCATAGTCCTTGATTGAATTACAGGTCCATTAATTTGCAATTGACATAGCTGGAATACTCTGAGATGGTATCCTTCATCAACTTGCCAAGGGCCAATACCATTAAAATTAAACTCTGGCCACCAAATTTGACCTGTATTAGTTTTAACGATTTGTATATAATCATTAACATCCGTTACAGTATTACCGTGCTGATCTCGTAACGATTCTGTAAATATACCTTGTAAGTCTCCATTACTGATATTAGTAACATCAATATATGTTGATATCATATTCCATCCGGGATGTAGCATTATGATTTGCGTATCTACATCATTAACACCTGTAGTATCGGGATATATACAAAATCCACTATCCTGTTCTGCAGAGCTATTATAATTAATAGCTGTTGGATCTATACAACCTATAATCTGACCTGGGTATGTACAGGACCCATTGTCAGTATTAGCAGTGGGATCGTAATTTGTAGCAGTAGGATCTGTACACCCATATACTGCTTCCGGTGAATAGTCACATGTACCATCATCTACATTTGCTGTCGGATCATAATTATTAGCTGTTTCATTAGTACAGCCAAGTATTGTAACTGGTATATACTCACAACTCCCATCATCGATTTCAGCTAATGGGTTGTAAGTATCTGATTCTGGATCTGTACATCCGTATACTGGTAAGTACCCCTGTGGATCTGAAGTTATTTCATAGTCACCTGTTGTACCACTAGTACTAGGATCTTCTGATTCGTCAAAATCTAGCGACCACTCTAAATAAGTACTTACTTCATCTACAGGCACCGGTGGTGTAGCCGGTAAGGATGATGCACTAGCAATTGATGCTGATGCAAAGTTCTCGTTCGGTAATGTACATCTTGTAATTCCCCAATTAGTAGCAACAGTTGGACCTGTATAATCTGGGGTTCTAACGGTTCCCTTAAATTCAATGTATTCCATTTGCGTGTCTGTAGGTGATACGCTTGTATCATACAGTATATCATTAATCTTATTACTTGATGAAATTCGAAGGTCACTGTAGGTGGATTTCGGTAAAAGTTTGGAGGTTGTTCCATCTCTCGCAGTTGTAATTTCCTGCTCCCATATCATATGTTCTTCAATCAAAGAGGTATTATCCATATTACTGGAATCAATCGATATAATATTTGTGGCATCTATAGTACGTATATTGAAATTACCTCTTACTGCTATACGGATAAGATTCGGCATCGAGTGAATATATTCCGCAATCTCTATATCACCGCTATTAATATGTGGTCCTAGAGCATTATTAATAAACTCTTGCTTAGAAATTTCTTTAAGTATTATTGTATGTATCATAACTTCTTACCTATTACCTTAATGGATTTATAGTCCTGCTTGAATACTCGTTGATGCGTCAAGTAATACTTTCACCCATGTACCGCTGTATGGTTGGAACATGTATAGTTCCCCATCATTTGCATGACTTGTTACTGATTCCTGTATATATACGTTGGAATTATCAGTATGTCCGAAGTATGCACCATCTGGATGTGCGACTGCTGTTGTATTAGCGTCTAGCTCTGCAGAGTAATATCCACGAATAACCTCGAGTGTTTGAAAGCTAAAAGTGCTACTATCAGAGATATCTGAAACACCAACTACATACATATGCTCACTGTTAATTAATATTACCTCACCCTGAACAGGCCATCTTAATGATACACCATTTGATGCTAACCAGTCACTATTATGATTCGTACCATCCTGGTAATATTCTAATATAATTGTCGTAGCTGTTGCGTTGATTGCATCCTTCAACCATACTCCTGCTAATGTACTTTCATCAGTTGTTACATCTAATATATCAGCTAAGAATGCCACTTCTCCACCTCGAAGTGATCCAGTATTAACAGTTTGCAGATCCTCATGTGATGTAAACATTACTGGTGTTATCAATGTGTTAAATGGTATACTGGAGCGTGGACTATCAACTATACTGTTTATTAATAATGATGGTGTATGTAGTTCTATTTTAGAATCACTATCGGTTGTAAGTATGCGGACTACGCGGTCTGATGTTATATCTCGATGATATGTAGTTATCTGAGATGCAACATCCATCGCGAGTGGTGTACCATTCCATTTTAATATACCATTATCATTGTATAGTGTACTCGTAGTAGTATTTGGTATACCGGCTATAGTTAACCCTCTACTAACAACATCGTTATTAAATCTAGCTACACTCTCTACTAATAAATCAGATTGTATATGTACTTCACCAGAGTTGTTATCTAAAGATAACGGGGATAGTTGCAATGTATAATTATTAGAAGTGATTATACCAGGCTCTTCTGAATCAATAAAGAACTCAGCTGAATTTGCTAATTTAAATGAACCGGAAACATATACATCTTGCTTAATATCTACATCATCATGTAATTCGATAGAGCTAGATACTGATAGGTGAGATGATGATACAAAAGCATCACCGGAATGGTTAATACCTAGTATTAACTTTTTAGATTCACTCTCAAACCTAATCTCAGGCGAACTTCCTTCTGATGCAGATAGATGAATCATAGCTTTAGGTACAGCAGTGTTTATACCTAATCTCGGAATACCTCCTGTAAACGTAAACCAGTCATGTGACAATTCGTCACCATATGTTAGATTTAATTCATTATAGTCAACATCTTCATAAATGGTTTGACCAGCTAACGAGAATGCTGTATATGGTAGTACTTGATTATCATATGAAGTGATGTCTGTGACAATTGTCTTAACTAGGGTATTACTAGATGTATGTATACTAACAGATCCAGATATATTAAGGTCATTTACAGTAACCTTTTCTGAACCTACTGTAGTAAATATACCATCACCTGTACCACCAGTAATGCCGGTCAATCTAGAACCATCACCGATAAATGTATTTGCACTTATATTACCAGATGCTATTATATTCTCTGTTGATA
>Ga0209815_1001231_pt1 | contig 17366 bp, 24 predicted proteins | sample CoawatmetaG00DNA_FD_187507 | JGI IMG/M metagenome (GOLD analysis project Ga0209815, IMG submission 187507) | Marine microbial communities from the West Antarctic Peninsula - Coastal water metaG002-DNA (SPAdes) (version 2) | ecosystem: Environmental > Aquatic > Marine > Coastal ...
AAGAATACACTAAACATAGCTGCAAAAATGAAAAATGCTGGCTTTCAAATCTTTTTAAAAAAAATGATATTGATGAAGATTTATTATTGTATACATTCGCTCCTGAAAGACCAGAAAAATGGCATAAGAACCCTCGCGAATGGTTGTCTAGTAAGGATATAGAAAATGTAATGGCGCATTATGAAAAATTACATGATAATTTTTCTTTTATAGGTTCTTCACCAATAGATTTTGATACAATTAAATATGATGGAGAATGTGTATGGCCCGAATTATGCCATTTTAATATAACAGATTATAACAAGCAAAATATTAGTAAAATTGGAGTTTCTTTAAATCTAGACAAACATACACAGTCTGGTTCACATTGGGTTTCCATATTTATAGATTTACGTAAAAAATTCATATTTTATTTTGACAGTAATGGTGATAAAACACCTATGCAAGTAAAAAAATTAATAAATAGAATACTCGAACAATGCAAAGATGAATTTGATTGTGATATGGAAGTATTAGAAAATACTAAAAAACACCAAAGAAAAAATACTGAGTGTGGAATATATTCTATTTATTTTATGACTGCATTACTTGAAAACAAACACCCAGAATACTTTGTAAATGAAAGAATTACCGACGACGAAATGTTTTCTTTAAGAGATAAGTTTTTTAATTAATTTTTTTATATCATTAATATTATTATGTTTGACACTGATAATAATATTAATATGCTTTGGGAAACCTTAACAGAAAGTATTGTAATTCTTAATAATTCAAATGTAAATATTATCAGAACTAAATTTACTGAACATATAAGAACCACCGCTAATAATAGTGACAATCTGAAATTAAACGAACTAAATAAAAAATTTATAGATGAATTTATAATTATTTATAAAGACATACAAGTATCTCAAAAATCTTTTCAATCACTCGTGGAAGAAAAACAATATGAATTTACCAACCTTATACAACCCCAAAAACCTAATTCTATTAATATAAGTGACCCTGTATCTTTAGAGACGCAACCTAGCATTACTGAAAAATTAAAACAATATCAACAAATACGTAATAATGACTCACTATTAAACTATGAAACACCACCTGTCGTCGAGGTTGAAAGCTCCGCAACCATTGAAAATGTCGGAAATAATTTTATGAACAAACTAAAAATAGAAAATATACCTGTCGAAATACAACCTATAAACATATCAAAAAAAGTATCATTTGTTCAGGATCCAACCAATAGTGATATGAAAAAAAATGATGTATTGGTCGAACTTCGTGAAATTAAACGACGTGTATCAAAACTTATAAACTTATTAGAAACTACAGAAATCGTTATATAATATTATTAAAATTAAACCATATTAAACCATATTAAACCATATTAAACCATATTAAACCATATTAAACCATATTAAACCATATTAAACCATATTAAACCATATTAAACCATATTAAACCATATTAAACCATATTAAAGATATACTCGTAATTTGTATTATCATGCGTTATTTCATTTATACTATCATGTCTACATTCATTATTTCTAGTGCTCTTGCGTTCCAAGACACAAGGCCAGATGTAAGGAATTTTAAATATGTAGGTGATATTAAACCTACTAACTATTTTGACCCACTTCAACTATCCAGTGGTGTTCTTAGGCATGATGAAAGTTTCATTAAATATCTTCGTGAAGCAGAATTGCAACATGGTCGTGTAGCAATGCTTGCGACTGTTGCCCTACCTGTTATTGATATGACAAGTGATAAACTTGCGATTAATTATCTTAAAGATATACCGCTTTCTGAACAAGCGCCATTTTGGTTGTCGATGGGTCTTTACGAATCTGCGCGGATGGGTGCGGGATGGAAGAATCCATTTACATCCAATGAGTATTTTAAACTTGAAGATTACTATCAGCCAGGAAATGTCTTAAAGGTATCCGAGAATTCGTATTCTAATACACGTCTAGAACGTGAATTGTCTAATGGAAGACTCGCGATGTTTGGAACACTTGGTTATTTGGCACAAGAATTCGTACAGCAACAACCTATCATTAGCTAAGATACATATCATTAGCTAAGATACATATCATTAGCTAAGATACATATCATTAGCTAAGATACATATCATTAGCTAAGATACATATCATTAGCTATGTTACATTAATTTTTTTCATCATATTAATATATTATGAAAAAAGATGATTTGATAAAAATAACATATCTTAATTTAATTAAGATATACACCCTTGTATCTATGACGGCATTATTTGGGGTTGCTTTTATATCCCCAAAATATTTAGAACATTTAGATGTTTTTATAAAAACATCGTTAAGTTTATTCTTAGCAGTGAGATTCAATCCATACAATAAATCTAAATTTAATAATCTTGATAAAAAAATAGTATTCTCATCTGCATTATTATTATTTTCTACTACAACATTAAATAACTTTTTAAAATCATACATCATTAAAAATTCTAATATTAATTATCTTTATTCTTATGTTTTTTAAGTGTTTTGTTTAATTTATTATTTGCAAAAAACATTTGTAAATTTTCCATGATTTTTTTACTTACTATTTTGTCTATTTCATATTCTTCATCTGTTTTTTCTATATATTGATACCCTTTCATAAAATTCGTCATCTTTCTTCTAAAAACATCCTTATCATTTATCTTTTTACTTAAATTACTCTTAAATAACCGATCTACCATTTCATCTGAATATAACGTATAATCATATGGTTTTACTTGAATATAATAAACATTATCACCTGTCATTTCAGGATGATATCTATCATCTATAAAACATATCTCTGAATCTATAGGAAGTTTAGTGCATTTGAAAAAATCTGAAATTCTTTTATCATGACTTGTGCGGTTGAGTTCAATACGACGATTACCTATTTTAAATGCTAAAATAACCCTATCAAATAATTTATAATTCAACTTATCCTCAAAATATGTTTTTATACTATCTACCCAAGATGCCGGTCCCTGATTGTTTGTGTATATCATCACTTTATCACATATTTTTCGTGATTTCAGTTTTTTTAAATAGTTTAAAATTGTTAATATATTAGGTCTTAAGAATTCTGGATAAATATCAATTAATGTTATCATATCCTCATTGGTCAATTCTATACCTAATATATTCTCTAAACCTTCACAAAAATATCCTAATTCAGTAAAATGTCCTAATGTTTCATCAAGGTCAAATACCACTACTTTTTTACCAGAGGACATCTGTTTCATACTTAATGACAAGAAAACAATAATAATTAATAAAATTAATATATATTTACGTTTAAAAATCATATTATATTTATAACATTTTTATCTTTATATATTACAAAATGGGGTTGTCCCAAAAAGATTCCTTAATAATACTTAACCATTTTAATGTTGATTATACTAATAAATCTAAAATAAAAAATAAAGCTAATCAATTAGCAGATGATTTTTTATGTAAATCAATTATAGGTAGTAATATTAATAAATCTAAAACTAATACAAAGGTTAAAACTAATACAAAGCGTCGTACGCGAAATACCAGAACTTAGACCAATATTTAACAATCTACTTTTAATCCATATTGATATTTTGAATCACGTGTTATTGTTGAATTCTGCCAAGGACCTACCTCCATCTTAGGATTCGGTGGTTCGGCACGTATTTGTAGGTTGGCATTTCTTAATGATGTACCGACAGTGTTAATACCTGTTAACGAACCAGCTTGCAAAAGATTCACATTCTCCAAATTACCATTTCCTTGCGGATTTAATTTACTCCATTCAGAATTGGTATCTTTCGGCAGTAAATCTACAGGATTAGATACTTTTTTAGCATTAGGAATTACATTTGAACCAAATGCTGCCGGGTTCCCTAAATGCGCCGGCTGATTTTTACCTAAATTATTATTTCTATTATCATTTAATATTTTTGCGTTAATATTACTTACATTGCTATTTGTTGTATAACCTTGTGTTAGCATCTGTTTTGATTTTGTTGACGAATAATTAGCTAACGCTAAAATAAGAACAGATAATCCTAATGCCATTGCTAACTTTTCGTTATTCATTTTACCCATTGATTTGAGATTCTTGATTTGTTTCATTATATATAAATTTACTATAAAAAAAAAATATTATTATTTTATTATAAAACGTTGTATTCATCTTCGTCATCTATGTCCAATGCATATGTATTTTTTATATTTTTCGCAACTAAATATGCTTCTATTGCTTGACTTCTCATAACCTTTGCTTTATCTAATGCTTCTAAATATAATTTCATATATATATCATTTGGTTCTTTCAATTCTATGTTTTGATCATTATCCGTCAATTTTATATCTACCTCAAATTCCATTAACTCATTATTCACTTTCGATTTTTCTTGTTGAGATTGCGGATGACCTTCATGGGGATTTACTTGTTGTGGTTCTTCATGCAGATTTAATTGCACTTCTTGTTCTCGTTCTTGTTCTTGTTCTTGTTCTTGTTCTTGTTCTTGCTTTTGCTCTTGTTCTTGCTCACGTTCTTGTTCTTGTGATTTAGATACTAGTTCCGTTTTTATTAAACAACTATCAAACTTATATTGGTTTTCTATTATCATTATTTGTTTTATATTTATTTCTATTTGAAAATATTTTTGACTAAACTTTATTCCTAATATTTCTAAAATGCATATTATTTCACTATCTTTATTTATATCATCTAAAGTTTTTGTCATTTCATTATCATTAAATATAGGAATTTCACCTTCTATCTTACTTCTTGAATAATTCAAATTTACTCTAATCAATTGGTTCTTACCTTGATAAACTTTTATAGGAGATATAAAACAATTCTGAATATCGTCTTTATCTAAATCTTCGTTCACAAACCAGTCTTTCTGTTTTTCTGATATTAATTCTTGTAATACATCTTCTATTTTACTTATCATTTTTACAAAATCTTCATTATGATTCGTAAATAAAAGATCCGTATACTTTCTTTTACCTGTTTTTACTATACCTTGTTTAGTTGTACATTTAGGAGTTTGTATATAAACCGGTTCATCATTATTATTCATCAAGAGTTTGGAAAAAAATGTACCTTGACTCGGCACAGGAGTACATAATTTTAACTTGCTTGTGTCCATATTTGTATCTACTCTATGAATAGTCATATTCACATACATAGAAAAAATTAAATTAAATTTTACTTAAAATATTTATTACTATACATTAATGAATAATAATCTAATAGCAAAGTGTTTAGAACTATTCCAAAAAGAAGAAATTAAAAATAAAATTAAAGATATATCAAAACCTATATGCGACAATTTCATGGATCATTTATTACCACAGATAAATCTTTATTTAATTATTTATCTTGTTATTCTTCTTATTATACTTATATTAAACTTTGGTATATTCGTACTTTTACTTAAAGATCGTAAAATATTTTAAACATATAATATATAATGGAAGGCAGACTTACAGGCGGATATATATACTCTAATTTACTCATGCTAAATTCTAGCACCTCAGACAATCGTATCAAAACTCTCTCTAGAAGACGAAACAGTAGTTCAAGTCGTAGCCGTACTTTGAGTCGTAGTCGTAGCCGTAGCCGTAGCCGTAGCCGTAGCCGTAGCGGTAGCCGTAGCGGTAAACGTAGCGGTAAACGTAGCGGTAAACGTAGCGGTAAACGTAGCGGTAAACGTAGCGGTAGTCGTAGCGGTAGCGGTAGCCGTAGCCGTAGCGGTAGCCGTAGCCGTAGCAAAAAATTACGTCGTTCTAAAAGCAATTAAACGTTATCCGAACCTACATGTGATGTAATTAAAATATTTAGCAATTTATATAAATGAGTAATGATTTTACTAACTTGATTAAAAATTGGGTTACAATTGATAATGAATTAAAACAACTTAATGAACGCCTAAAAACCTTAAGAGAACAAAAAAATACAATTAATAATAATGTTATCTCTTACGTAGAAAACAACAACCTTAATGGTGCGATAATTAAAATTTCTGATGGTCAACTAAAATTTTATAATTACAAAACCACTAATACGCTTACATTCAAATTTATTGAAGAATGTTTATCTGAAATCATAGATAATAAAGAAGAAGTATCTAAGATTATAGAATATATTAAACAAAAACGTAAAATTAAATCATTTTTAGATATTAAAAGAATTTATAATAATTAATTAATATAAATGGATTATCACAAGCGCGATTTGCTAAAAATTCTAAAAGATGGGAAAACGCTAATAGGTGGTTATGAGGTTGATTGTAATAAACACGAATTTCAAACTAAACCGCTTGAAAATGCTAAAAACTTATTAGATCTTCTTAATGTTGGCTATGCTGTCCCTTTACTATATTACAATGAAACAACAGATAATAAACCATTTGTTAAAAATATAGGCAATTCGCAAGTTATAGACGAGCAACTACATAATAGATTACTTAATGTTTTAAACCGAAAAAATAAAACTAAAAAAAATAGAATTAATAGTATAAAAAAAACTAAAAAAAATAAATAAACATTAAATATAAGATCTTATATTTAATGTTTAATGATAAAGAAAACCTTATTCGTAAATATAATGAATGCATTATTTGTTTAGAATCTAATTCTAATAGAAATATTATAACATTACAAGATATTAATTATAATAAACGAACCTGTATGTGCATCGGTTACATACATAGAGATTGTTTCTATAAATGGTATAATAAAAATAGAACTTGTCCTATTTGTAGTAAAGATATAATTGTTAAAAAAAAATGTTGCTTTTGATTAAAACTTAAAATCTTTTCATTTTTTAATGATTATAGTCCGCAGCGTTTGTCAGTTAAACTTATTATTTGCCGCCCCTCTTCCTATTCTCTTCCTTCCCTTATCTTTCTTTCTCTTTCCTTCACTTCCCGTATCTTTCTTTCTCTTTCCTTCACTTCCCGTATCTTTCCCTGTGTTTCCCTTGTTGTTCCCTGCCATTCCCGGCCCTTTCATTATATTCCCTCCCCTTCTCCCTCCTTTTATTCCTTTCATTCCTTCTATTCTCACAGAACCTGCTTTTCTTCCTATACCACCACCATTTAAAAATCCTTCCGGAGCCCCCTCCTCCTCCTCCTTTAGAAATCCTGATCCACCTGACTGACCCATTGCCTCTTTCCCAGTGAACCGCTCCTCGATCTCGCCCGCGTCGTCGTCGTCGTCGTCGTCTTCATCATGATCACTGCCTTCACGGAAACCCTGTCTTACACGACGTCTTCTATTGCGATTTCCTTCTTTGAACATGGTGTTGCCTACACCGGTCACTTTACTTACAGATTTGTATGTTAACGAAAGCATGACTATAACTGAAAATACAACAAAAAGCGGCATGAGATTATCTTGTTTTAGGTTTTTTTTTAAACTCACAGCCTGTTTATTAAATGTTCTCATTTATATAATAGAATTATAAAATATTTAATTAATAATGAATTATAATATCCTGTTTTATACTATTGTAAACATCCATATTTATGGAATTTATACCTTCCCCTATTAGTCTTAATTCATTCTTATTTTTTTCTAAATTCAATATAAATTTCTTACTCCCTATTTGTATTTCTCCTAAGTCTTCTTTATCTACCAAAACATGAAGATTATTACTAATATCTATAAATATATTATCACTTAATTCAGGAATACATCTAACTAGTAATGTCTTGGAATTATCTAACTCATAGTATATCTCACGATGCCATAAAGGTATCATTAATTTTAAATTATTATAATTCAAAATAAAGATGTTCGCATCTAATATATCATCTAAACTTGGATTTAAAATAATTATTTCTGTATCTATTCGTTTCTTTAAAAACTCAAGAATCGAATTATCCACTTCAAATAATTCACCATATTCTCTTAAAAATCTATATATATTTAATATACTTTCATACTCACAATTCTCTACCACATAATTTATAAACGACTTATTTATTATTTTTACCACTATTTCTACATTTGATTCATTCTCAAAATACTCTTTTAAAAATTCCTTTAATATATTATTGTATTTCGTTTTAATTACATCCTCCGAATTTTTATTGTTAAGTAAATATTGATATGCCTCTTGTATCTCTATAAATAATTTACTTGCATTATTATCTCTACATTTATCCGGATGATGTTTTAACGCTTTTAAACGATATTTTTTTTTTAAATACAAATCACTTAATTCATCCTTTTTATCTATATTCAAAATATTACATGCTTTGTCATAATTCATTCACAATGATTACTAAATAATAAAAGTAATTTTCTAAATGATAAATCGGTCTATAATTGTTATTATATAAATGAAAAAATCTAAATGTCTTTTCAAGAACATCACCTATTTTGCAACTCTTTATCTTATTATCTTTTATTAATTTCTTAATAATATACCAAATTATATTATTAATGTCCATATTATAAGTTAATATGCTGTAAATGTGTTCCCGTAATTCTGTATAATTTATATTATTATGATCTATTATTATCGATATTAATTTGTTACATATGTTGTTATTTAAACACACCAACTCCTCTACACCCCCCTTTATATATTTAATATTACTCATATAATCACCTTTACAACCTATGACCTTCTTACATAAAGTTTTACTATAAAAAGGGATATTTATTATTTTACATTTGTTAGTTATTATATCCGGAATAAACGATACATCTGTTGTCAATATTAAATATTTTATATTGACATTATCCTGTATATAACTATAAAATATTTCAAGTAACTCATTGTGTATACATTGGAAATTTTTACATAATATTATACCTTTATGGTCCTTGTTTGTATTAATAATATCTACAATGTTACTATAAATACTATTCCAATTCGTTTTAGAATTACAACCAAGAACTTCCATATCTATTTCAAAATGCACATCACTAATCTTAAGATTATAACTCTGTTTGGGTAACTGAAACATTATCTTTTTTTCATATTTTAAACTACTTGCACTATACTTTTTAATAAAGTTTAATGATTGACTATATTTACCTACACCATCAGGTCCGTAAAATATCATGTTATTTAAATCCTTTATGCTATCAGGTAGGTTGTCATATTCCTTGCATAATTTGGGATGTAATGTCCCTTCGTCCACCCTTGAAACATAATCTACATAATGATCCTCGTAAAATTTCATCACACTTTAATTATTTAAATTAAATATTTCTAAATATGTTATTTAAAGTTATAATCCATATAAATTTAAATGATTGTATATATTGATATTGATTCTTATAATAATAATTTTTTATATTTTAGTGAAAGCATAAAAAATAATGTAATTGATAACGGAAAATTTATTAGAGTAATTTATTCAGATGATAATTCTGTAATAAATGCCTTGTATATTGTCGTTCCATTCTCTAATTTAAAAAAAATACATAATAATTCTTATTCAATAGATGATAACTTATTATGTGAAAAATTGTGTAATATTGAAAAATCTATGTTAAATAACTATTCGTCTATTAAAACAATGCAATTTAAATTAAAAGAACAACTAAATCAAGGATATATAAAAATATTTAATTATAAAGATAATCCAAATATAATTCTTATTAAAATTTCTGGCATATGGGAAGATAAAGATAAATACGGATTAACCTATAAATTTATTCAGTTGTGAACCATTCAGTTGTGAACCATTCAGTTGTGAACCATTCAGTTGTGAACCATTCAGTTGTGAACCATTCAGTTGTGAACCATTCAGTTGTGAACCATTCAGTTGTGAACCATTCAGTTGTGAACCAACTATTTGTTTTTTAATCTAACATACATATCTGCAGTTATTGTTGCCAATCTTAGTGTCAAACAGTATATAATAATTGAATATATTAATACATAATCAAATTTTATATCTTTATCACTCATCAAATCTAGCATAAAATATATCTCCATTAAAAAAACAACCACAAATATTACCGTTATCTGATTTGAAAATCTTTTAAATTCACCATATATGTTGTTTTCATGTATTATATCTTCATATTTGTGATATAAATAATAATAGATAACAAATATTACAGACAAATAGGCTATAATCGCAATATATTTAGGTATCATGTTTTTACTATTTCCACTATTTACGCTTTCTATATACATGTTTACAATCAATGAAACCATTATAATCATTAAACCCGGTTTGTATAAACCTTTTTGTTTCGTTGCATATAATAAGGTTCCTAGTCCATTGGAAAATATTGTCATCTTTTGTAACTCTTTTTTATCATTATCCATCTTTATTAATAAGTTATATTTTATTATTTTATTATTTTATTATATATAATGTTCCAAGAAAACAAAAACTACCTATTTGAAAGAAAAAATGTTTCTATACATTCACAAGATAGAGATATAACAAAATGGCCTAACTCCAACGAATTTGAAGTTAGACTACCTATACAATATAAAAAAGTATCTAGTATTCAACTCGTATCCATACAACTTCCAAAAAAAACACATATTATATCAAACTATAACCAAAATACTAAAATGAATATCGACATATGCAGCAACCCCTATATCATAGAAATTGATGATGGGTATTATACTCCCGAACAAATGGCTATTGCGATTGAAACAAAACTAAAAGAAATCGACGGCGGAATGAACGTTCATTATAACGACATTAATACGTCATTTTATTTCAGTCATACTAATACTGATGCCTCATTTAACATAAAAGCATCTAACGTAATCTCATATTCTAATATATGTCCTACTAATAATGTACACCAATACACATTTAATTGGGGACTTCCATTTTACCTAGGATTTGATAAAAAAATATATAGTTCTACCAGTGGAACTTCACATACTATAATAGGAAGTGATAATTCTACAGCGACCATCCCAGATACATCGCACGTTATTAAAACACCTAATCCAAGTCCGATATTGGGTGAACAAGATGTTTATCTTGAATTAGAACACTATAATTCAATAGACGAAATTGAACCATATTCCGTTGATATCAATAACGACATTACTGATATATCATATCTATCTTGTGTAGCATTAGCTTCATTACGCGGAGAACGTTCAGGAAATTATAAACATATTGAAAATAATAACATTACTCTAAGAGGTAAAAAATGTTTGAATAAAACCAGTAACGATTATAATGGTGTATATAATTCATCGTTTGCTAAAATTCCCATTTCTATTGAAACCGGAACCTATGTATTACATGATAGCTCATTTTTTACAAGTTATTACTTTTCTGAACCACCATTAGAAAAACTGTCAAAACTTAAATTTAAATTTAGATACCATGATGGACGCCTCGTAGATTTTAAAAATTATCCTGTTAGCATAACCATCCAATTGGGTATATTACGCGAGGAACATGATAAAAAAAATACATATAGAATGTCTAATTCCTTTGCGATATAAAACTAAACCATCCCACCAAAATTGCCTATTTCTGAACTTTCCTCTTCCTCTTCCTCTTCCTCGTCATCGAGTGGGCAATCCCACGTATCAAGACCATACTTATTAATTAAGTTAGCCTTGTATTTCTCAGCTTTCTTGTATTTTTCTGTCGCTTCCTTCTTTATCTTTCCAGGTTTTGCGGCACGCTTTTCATTGTTGTGCTCATAGAAACATTCTAACCATGTTCGTAAGTCATTTCTTGCCTGTTTCTGTTCCTCCGACATTTTATTTTTTTTGGTTTGCCCCGTGAGTTTGTCCATAGCTATCTTTATTTTACTTAAAGACGAATAACTCTCAAAACAACCCTCTACTATATGACTATAGAAATATGCTATTATAAAGGACGGAAAAAATACCATCGTCATATATCTACTTATAAAAAAGAATGGTTTCATCGCAGCACGATTTACTTTAGGATTTGGAAATACTATAATTTGTGTTGAAAACACAATAAATATTAATAGTGTTGTTAAAAATGACACCCAAATTCCCTTTAGTATACTCGTTGTATCTGTATTATATAATAGGTCATCTATGTTTAATGATGTAATGTGACGTATGATTAATATAGGTATTATTACAAGACGTAATAATATTATTGAACCATAATATAAGGATAATAAAAATATCATCTTTTTTCTTTCACGACAATCCGCCCCTTCCTCCCAGGCCGCGCTGCGCAATTTTTTTCTTGCTTCACGCGCTAATGCTACATTGCTTAGTATTGGTCCAGGTAGGGTTTTTTTTTGACCTTCGACACTAATACCTGCTACTTCGAGTATTTTGTGCGGAATAATATTTCTTAAAAATAATGTAGGAATATCTATATAATCCAACAACCACTTCCAGAATCCATATAACTCGTCTGGTGGATTATAGTCTGCTTCACTACTGGAAAACCATGAACCTGATAATAGTTTTCCTATTATACGAAGAGGCCAAAAAATAAAGTTTGAAAATTTTCCTTTTTGTCCAAATTTTGCCATGAAATTTGTTATTTTTGTAAATACTCTATCTAAAGGTTCTTGTATCGAAAACAAAAATTCCATTAATCTACCTGATGGTTGCGTGTTTCCCTTATCTTTATATGAACCTGACTTAACACCTGTGCATGCAACTATTATCCTTACATATCTTACAAAACTATACACTATAAACGTTATTATACCCGTGATAATCGGTCCCGTTTTTAAATTAATAAATATTATACCCACTATAAATAATGTAATCATTATCTGCAATATTACTCGTATTGCAACTCCCATGTTTTGATATCCATATGCTCCTACTAATGGAACAAATATAAATGATAATGCTAACATAAAAAAACAAACCCATAATATTTTTCTAATATTTTTATCTACCTCATCTTTAATGTTATCACTCATTTTTTGTAATTTTTTATTTTTCTGTTTTGACGAAATTTTAAACCAATTCGCCCACTTCCCACTAGAAACTAAACTACCTATAAGATAAACATACTTTAATGGTTCCGCTGCTAACATTATCGTAGATGTTAATTTTTCTATTACATCGTCTAATACCAAATATGCTATTAGAAAAAATGGATGTAAATAACATACTGGTATTTTTATACCAGGCATTTTAAACAATGGATTATTACTATCAAACGGCAATAATGTATTAATTAAAAACTCTCCTATACCAACAAGTAAATCACTTATTATTTTGAAAAATTTAGCTAATTCGTCAAACATCTTTACTATTAATATATTAATATATAAATATATAAAATATACATTACGTCTCTAAATAATCTAACACTTTTAGCAACAATTCCTCCTCTTTTGTTAGTTTTTGAAATACTATATTTTCATGCAATCTTATTTGAAATATTCTATTCATATAATTCTTGCATTTTATATGCACACCAGTTTCCTCTATCTCTATACTCAAAATATAACCACCATTTGTTAGCTTTATTTCATCCACATCTTCTTTAATCGATATCCATCTTACATAATTGCCCAATTCTAAATCCGGTATCTCATCCACCAGTCTATAATTAATTAATTTTTCTAAAAATACATCCTGTTCCGTCTCTGATAAATCTAAATCTACAAGTATCGTTTCTTTAAATTTAGCAATTTTATAACTATTTAGCTTTATAATTGAATTATTTTTTCTGTTTTCTATAGCAGCATCCAATATTTCTTGTTCATCCATATTAGGTTATATTAATATTATTTTATAACCTTATAAAATAATATTACATGGGAACATCCTTATTAACCGACCCATCTAATAACATAATTATTTTAGAAAAATTAAAAAGAAAAATTAAAGAAATTAATACAATAAAAAAAAATATAACTAATCTGCTTTTATATGTTTTAGTGTTTTTTATACTACTTGTATCCTTCATAATCGTCTACATTGTTACTTACAATAGAAAATGGTTGGGCAGAATAAAAGTAAAGTCTTTAGTGAAAAATAATTTACCAAGAACTACCCATTCCTAATGCCGCATTCGCCGCCATCGGTTCATCGTCACTCGGAATTAAACCTATACCCGATGCACCTTGTGACGGATCTGCGTCTTGAATGCCTACACTTGACATCTGTTGCATCTGGGGTATTTGTGTACTTGCCGTACCAGGTGTAGGCAATAAATGACTTGCAAAATCATTTGTTACCGGTTGCATCGGAACATGCGATAATGGTTGTGATACCATAAAACTATTTGCATTACTGTTAATGTTGCTAACACTATACTGCTTATTTGTAAATTTATTTATAAACCCTAAACTATCCAATATTATATTTACCTTATCGCCTAATTTTGTTTGAAGACTTAATATTATAACTAAAAATGGGATTACAAATCCCAACATATTTATTTCTCTGTATGAAGTTTTAGTATATGTAGGTAAATATGTTACTATCCGATGAATAATAATCATTCCTAAAAATAAACCTATTACCTGAATAAGCATTTCAAAAATTAATGTCGTGTAGTGTTTCGTCTCATCCGCCTCAGGTATGTAAATTTGGAAAAACTTATTTAATATTACAACTAAAATAAATGATATCAATGTGTATTGAAATAAATTTAATATCTCATTCTTACTATCTATGTCAAATTTAAATACATGATTTACAAATGTATCTTTTATATCTACTCCTGTTTCTTTCATAGCTTCCATATGTTTTATCAAAAGAAATTAAAAATAAAAATACATAATATTTAATGAATAATAACTTGGACGAATACCAATATATTAATTTGATACAAACCATATTAGAAAAGGGATACAATGAGTCCGGGAGAAATGGTAATGTTAAAGCTATATTTGGAACCTCCATGAGATTTAACTTATCTAATAATAAAATACCTATTCTTACTACTAAAAAACTTGCTTGGAAAACATGTTTAAAAGAATTGCTTTGGTTTATAAGTGGTTCTACAGATAATAAAATTCTAAAACAAAAGAATGTTAAGATATGGAACGAAAATGCCTCTCGCGAATTCTTAGATTCTCGCGGATTGCAGCATCTGGAAGAAGACGACCTTGGACCTGTTTACGGTCATCAATGGAGGTTTTTTAATGCACCATACGATAATTGTAGAACTGATTACACAAATAAAGGTGTCGATCAACTTAAATATATTATTGATTCCCTAAAAGACCCTAATACCCGAACCTCACGACGATTAATTATGTCCGCATGGAACCCGCAACAATTAAACCAAATGGCATTGCCTCCTTGTCATGTTTTAGCACAGTTTAATGTATTTGATAATGATAAATTAAGTGTAGCATTATATCAAAGAAGTGGCGATGTAGGTTTAGGAGTTCCATTTAATATAGCATCTTACGCGTTTCTTACACATATAATTGCTCATCATTGTAACCTTAAAGCAACTGAATTTGTTTATTTCTTAGGAAACGCACATATTTACGACGATCACATAGAAACCTTAAAAATACAAAAAAATAATATTCCAATGGAATTACCTACTCTCTCAATTATTAATAAATATGAAAGTATTGACCAGTATTCAATTGATGATTTTGTCGTTGAAAACTATAATCATCATAATGAATTAAAAATGAATATGCGAAAATAATATAAAATTATTTTATTTTAGTAATATTATAATGGCAACACTCGCAGCAGCTAAACGAAGAAGAACACCAGGAGTTCCGGTTAATACACCTGCTCCCGGACAACCTAATTTAATTACATCTAATACCGCAACACAACCAACAGGACAACTTACTCTTCAACAAGCAATATCACTTGTAGGTGGTAGAATTACAAAAGTAGAACAGGTATTAAACACTAATATGAAGGAAGTTGAAAATAAGTTCGGTCAACAAGATAATTATATTGTTGAAAATTTACCTGATATCGATGCAATCAATGTTGCTTTTGAAGATATTAACAAACGTTTATTAAATGTTGAATATACTTCTGGTTCTGCCTCTGCTTCTGGTTCTGCTTCTGGTTCTGCTTCTGGTTCTGGTTCTGATTTAACATCGATGAAAGAAACTTTAAATGGACACGAAGAATTAATTAAAACTATGCAAACTAATTACAATGAAAAATTAGATTTTATCGAAAATTCTATTTCTGCATTGGACAATACAACCAAGGTTGTTTTTATGGAAAGCAACCTTAATAAACTTATGAGCGAGGTTTCCGAACTTAAAATCGCATTAGAAGTTAACCCCAATGAAGAACTGCAAGGTAAAATCTTAACCATAGAAAATAAACTCAATGATATAGCCATTAGCGAAGGCAATTCAGAAAATAACAACAATAGTGAAGAAGTTGCGAACATGGGAACCCGTCTTGACGAAGCAGTTGAACAAATAAATAACAGATTAAATCAAATTGAAGGTAATATCGTTGCATTCAACGAAACATTTAATTCTCGCCTCGAGGCAATCGAAAATAGCGACGCAACTCAATTAACCATAGAAGACCTCAATTCACGTATAGATGCTTTGGAAGTCGCTGATAGTTCGTAAAATATTTCATAAATAATTGTAAGTAAATTTTAATGAACAATTTACTTACAATAGTTATATTCTGTACTGTGTTATATATTTATTTACACGTATATTTTCATATCAAAAAAAGCAATGATTTAGAAGTTTATGAAATAGTACAACCTTCTAAAAATAAATTAGAAGAAATATGCGACCTTAAACAACCTATCGTCTTTAACTATAATAATCAAACATTCATTGATTCATGCAACCCCGACTACATCAATAATCTTTATTACGCATTCGATATTCATATTAGAGGCAAAGAACAAACCGAACTATACACTAAAATACCACTCGGTAAAGCCATTAAACTATTCAAAAAAGATAAGGAGAATACCTACATAACTGAAAATAATCATGAATTTCTAGAAGATACAGGCATGATTAAAGTATTTAATCATAATGATGAATTTTTACGACCTTTCTTAGTTATTAATTGTAAATACGATTTTATGTTTGGTTCTGGAATTACACCCTTGCGATACAATATTAACTATAGAAATTACTTCTATGTTACAAATGGGAAAATTAATATTAAATTGTGTTCGCCTAAATATACTAAATATTTGTATAAAAATAATGACTATGAAAATTTTGAGTTTAGATCACCAATTAATCCTTGGAATGTAGATAAGAAATATAAAAATGATTATGACAAAATTAAATTTCTTGAATTTACTGCAGAAAAAGGCACCATCATACATATACCTGCCTATTGGTGGTATACCATAGAATTCATTGATGACGCATTCGTCTCCGTATTTAAATATAAAACCGCATTTAATGCCGTGGCTATGGCACCTCAACTAATAATGTCTGTTTTACAGTCACAAAATATTA